>Ga0075115_10000738_pt1 | contig 16122 bp, 15 predicted proteins | sample AntAceMetag02UKH_FD_69785 | JGI IMG/M metagenome (GOLD analysis project Ga0075115, IMG submission 69785) | Saline lake microbial communities from Ace Lake, Antarctica - Antarctic Ace Lake Metagenome 02UKH | ecosystem: Environmental > Aquatic > Non-marine Saline and Alkaline > Saline | place... | reverse complement strand
CTGATCAATTGGGGTGCAAACTCAAAGATGCTTTCACCGCCCGGTTTCCGAACCCATCGGGTCACCTGGGGCCTGAAAACATGCCCCCCGTTAAAGACCGCCGAAACAAAGGTGGCGACCTGCAAGGGGGTGACCAGCACAAAACTCTGACCGATGGCGGTAGAGACTGTTTCCCCACCCTGCCAGGGAACCCCCCACCGTTTCCGTTTCCATTCGGCTGTGGGGATAAGCCCGCCTCTTTCACATCCCAGGTTAAGCCCGGTTTTTTGCCCCAGGCCCAGCTGATGGGCATAGTGGGCGATTCTGTCTACCCCGAGCCGCATCCCCAATTGATAAAAATAGATGTCGCAAGATTCAACGAGCGCTCGATTCAGATCTACTTTTCCATGACCCCAACGCTTCCAGCAACGGTATTTCCCACGGCCCAGGGAATATTTACCATTGCAGTAAAACGTCTCCCCGGGCGTGATGACCCCTTCTTGAAGACCCGCCAGAGCCACAACGATTTTGAAGACACTGCCGGGTGGATATTGTCCGGTAAGGGCCCGGTTATGCAGCGGATAATCACTGGAGGACACCATGTTTTTCCAAGTGCCCTCATCAAAACCCGTAATGAACAGATTGGGATCGTATGAAGGGCTGCTTGCCAAAGCCAGGATCTGACCGTTTCTGGGATCCATGGCCACAATAGCCCCGTGCTTTCCATTCAAGGCCTTTTCAGCCAGCGTCTGCAATTCCCGATTAATGGTCAGACAAACATCCGCGCCGGAAACGGGAGGCCTTTGAGAGATTACTTTAATCCTTCGTCCCGACGCATCAACCTCCACCTGCTCTCCGCCGCGCCCCCCATTGAGCGACTTCTGCCATCTCCGTTCTATTCCGGTTTTACCGATCAAATCACCAGACCTGGTATTGGGGAATTTACCACTTTTCAATTGTTTCTCGCTGATCTCTCCCAGATATCCCAGCACATGCGCGGCCAGATCACCGTAAAAATAATGCCTTTGAGGTCGCACTTTGATCATGACCCCCGGCAGATCGAATCGGCGCGTTTCCAGCATGGCCAATTCCTCACGGGAAATATCCTTCTTCAGGCAAACCGGCTTGAAGGGGTACCCGCCGGCTGGGCGACTGAATCTTTCTTTTATGGGCGCCATCTCAAGATCCCCCAGGACAGCCAACCGGTTCAGCAAAGCCTCGGTATCGTGAATTTCCTCCGGGATGACGTAAAGATCATAGGACGGCCGATTATCTACCAGGATTTGTCCGCTGCGGTCCCGAATCACCCCTCTGAAAGGCGCCATACTCTGAAGCCGGATTCGGTTATTTTCGCTCCTGTCCCGATAGGCTGATCCATTTACAATCTGCAGAAACCACAGCCTGAGGATAAGGATACTGAAAATCACCAAAACAAACAGCACAGCGATTTTCAGCTGTTTTGCAAAAACATCCTGAGACACAGGGTCAAAATTTGATGATTTCAAGGCTTCTTCACCCTTGTTCTTCCATTATTGTTATTGCTGCAACAGGGTTGGGAAATGAAGAATTGTCTGAAAAACAAAGACGTCATACGCTCAATTCTCATCGGGCGAAGCCCCTTCAGCCATTCTGTTGGGAACCCCTCGCAAATGGTTGAACAATTGAAAAAAAAGTGGCCCAGCCAAACCGGTAACACCGATAGAAACAAGGGAAACCAACAGAAAAGTTTTTGAATAAACGATATCCTGGGAAAAGATGCGAAGAAGGATTAACAGCATGGCATTTTTCAGTAAAACCGAAAGCGCAATAATAATGATCTGCCCTTTCGGGTTCAAAAGATTAAAAAACCGAGATCCCACCAGGATCACGAAGAACGCACTCAGGTACGCGGCAGAAAACAGGCCATGCAATCCTCCTGAAAAAGCATCAATCAGAAAACCCTGGCCCAGAGCGAAAACACCCGCCCAGATCTGGCCGAATGTCAGGAAAAGATAGGCCGTCAGAATCGTCAGGAAATCCAGGTCGAAAAAATCCAGACCCCAGGGATTACCCCAGATACCGGTTAAGAGGGTTGCGATTCCTCCCCCCACCCATGCCCACATATAGAAGCCTATCGGCTTGCTTCCTGAAGTTTTGACGGCGCAGTCCTCTCGAATCCCGTAAACCCCGGCATCATGTAGGATGAGGCCCCTAGTCTATTGAAGGGTCTGACTCTTTTTTCAGAATAACCAGAACCTCTTCCAATTTGGAAAAATCCGCCGCAGGCGTCACTTCTATTTCCTTGAAAAGCGTTCCATCCCCTTCATTTACATTGGAGATGGTTCCAACGGGAAGGCCTTTTGGAAATACCCGTCCCAGACCCGATGTGATCACCAAATCCCCTTCCTTCACATCGCCGGACTTGACCATGTAATCCAGTCGACAAACCTGGGCTGACTGACCCCTGACCATTCCCCGATCTCGGGATCGCTGCACGAGGCAGTCAACCGCACTGTTCTGATCGATAACCAACAGCACCTTGGCATAGTGCGGGGAGACGGAAACAACTCGGCCCACAACGCCGGAAGCATTCACCACAGGCATATCCAGGTTAATTCCCGACTTCGTCCCCTTGTTAATCACAACAGACTGAAACCACCCTGTGGGATCCAGTCCCACGACCTGAGCAGCAACGGCCGGCCGGCTGACAGCTTCCTTGAACTTCAGAAGGTCAGATAGACGCTCATGGGTGGCCACCCGTTCCCTGTAAAGGCTGTTTTCCCGTTTAAAGGAATCCAGTTCCAGTCTTAAACGCCGGTTTTCCTGCTGAACATCGACCAGATGGAAATAATCTTCCCAGAGATCCACCAGCAGTTTTACGGTCTGCTTGAAAAAACCCTGAATCGGCGTTGCACCCTCAACAACCAGTTGTTCAACTCGGTTCCAACTGGTGCGCTGACCGGCATTTGAGGAAAGCAAAAACAGAGCAAAACAGATAAAAGCCAACCAAATCCAGATTTTCGGAAAACGTCTTTCACGCTGCAATGGCTAATCCCGCCCCCATAACCCACGCCCGCCAAAGGACGGTTTCAAATGAATAAATATTAATGTTACATTATCGATACGGAAGCCAAACACCCAAAGCAAGGGCACGGCAATGGAAGGCCAAAGGGGAAATAAGAGATTTTATCGAATGGTAATCTCTTTCAGCATATTGATATTGTCAAGGGCCATTCCGGATCCCAACACCACCGTGGACAAGGGGTCTTCCGTAATGGTCACCGGCAATTTTGTTTCTTCTCTTAGGAGAACGTCGAGGTTTTTAAGCAAGGCGCCTCCCCCGGCCAAGACAATCCCCGAATCCACGATATCCGCAGCAAGCTCGGGAGGCGTTTGTTCCAGAGCAATCCGAACGGTTTCCACAATGGTCTCAACCTGCTCGGAAATCGCCTGTCTCACTTCGTCGGAGTCTATGGTGAGGATTTTGGGGATTCCCGTCACCAGATCACGTCCTTTGACTTCAATGGTTTCAATCGTATCTCCCGCATAGGCGTTTCCAATACCTGTTTTGATGATTTCAGAGGTGCTGATACCAATCAGCAGGTTGTATTTTCGCTTGATATGCTGCAATATGGCCTCATCCATCTTGTCTCCACCGACCCTGACGGATTTACTGTAAACAATTCCCGCTAAGGAGATAACCGCCACCTCAGTGGTTCCGCCGCCAATATCGACCACCATATTGCACGTGGGTTCGGTAATGGGCAGTCCGGCCCCGATTGCCGCCGCCATGGGCTCTTCGATGAGAAAGACTTCTCTGGCACCGGCGGATTCCGCACTTTCACGAACCGCCCGTTTCTCCACCTGGGTAATGCCGCTCGGAACACATATGATAATGCGGGGCCTGACAAGGGTTCGTCGGTTGTGGACTTTGCGAATGAAATGCCTGAGCATGGCCTCAGTAATTTCAAAATCCGCAATGACCCCATCCTTCATAGGCCTGATGGCCACGATGTTGCCGGGGGTTCGGCCCAACATCATCTTCGCCTCTCTGCCTACGGCCAGCACTTTACTGCTGCCTCGACCATCTCTTCTAACCGCCACCACGGACGGCTCACTTAAGACAATCCCTTTGCCTTTCATATATACGAGTGTATTTGCCGTGCCGAGATCAATGGCCAGATCATTTGAGAACAATCCCAGAATGGGGTCAAAAAGCATCGCGTTTTCCTCTCTGCTCGATTCACATACGCATAAAATGGATTTTATTCCCTGTCTATCCGGGGGAAACTTTCGCCCGTTTACGCAGAAAATAAAGCGCCAAGTGGTCAATGAAGGATGGACGGTTCATTAACCTGGATCACCTATAGATATAGGATGCAACAAAAATTATCAATTAAAAATGTGAAAAAACCATAATTGCCCGAGCCGGGGTTAAAGCCTCAACCACTGACCCTGTTTAGGGCCGTAAATGAAGGACGGCGCGATGCTGTTTTCATCATGAGAATTGCCGTCCGGTGGAATTGCTGCTTGACAAAAATAAACGCCTGTGTTTATATTATTGTTTATATAAAATTTCAACAAAGGGGCTCTACACCGTTATGAAAATGACCTATCAACCCAGTAGAATAAAGAGAGCGCGAACCCACGGTTTCAGGGCAAGAATGCGCACACGGGCCGGAATAAATATTCTGAAAAGAAGAAGGGCCAAAGGACGGAAGCGACTGACCGTATAAATGCCCTTTAGACCGAAACGATTTTCCCCAGGCTTGAGGGGGGCCTTTTCTCTCCCAAAATGTGAAAGGCTATTGCGTCGCGCGGATTTTGTCAATGCAAATCGTTCCGGAAAACATTGCCGCATGAGGCACTTCATCGCTATTGCCAGAAAGAACGAGCTAGGAATAACCAGACTAGGGGTAACGGCCAGCAAAAAGGTGGGGAATGCCATCAGAAGGAACAGGGCCAAACGACTGATCAAAGAATTTTACAGGCTCAATAAAGCACGCCTCCCCCAGGGATACGACATCGTCATCATTGCAAAAAAGGGTGCCGGCTATCTGAACTTGCGAAAAGCCGAAAAAGAACTTGAAAAGATCGTTGCCTAAAAAGGGTTTCATATACAAATGCAGATATATACCTATCTCCCTGATAGCCTTATATCAGCTGTGCATCTCGCCTTTTTGGTCGCCTTCCTGTCGTTTCTACCCGACATGTTCCGCCTATGCTCGCCATGCCTATCATAAGTATGGGATCCTGAAAGGCAGCTTTTTAGCCCTTATCAGGATTTTAAAATGTCATCCGTTTCACCCCGGCGGATATGACCCTCTGGTATGATGTAATTGACCTCATTTGAAAGACTCCTGCTGTGGCATTTTGACCTGGTGTCGAAAAAACAGTGCCGTGCCGGTTTTTTCAAACAAAACCTTTAGGATGATTGAGTAGCTCAGATTATGGACAAAAAAACAATACTGGCTTTTGCCCTATCCTTTGTCGTGCTTGTTGGATGGTCTCTTTTTTTCTCGCCTGAGCCGAAACAGGCGCCTATCAAAAAGGATACCGCCGCACAAAACATCCAGCCGGCGACCCAAGATGGGGAAAGTCCCGTTAATGTGGCCACCGTCCCACCCCCTAGGCCTGTTACGGCAGCCGAACAGCCTGTAATTCAGGTGGATGAAAAGAAAATCGAAATTGATACACCGCTCTACAAAGTTGTCTTCAGCAATATGGGACCCACCATAAAGAGCTTCAAACTGAAAAAATATCGTCAAACAACCAATCCGGATTCTCCTTATGTAGAACTGGTCACTCTGGAACAGGGAATGGGCGACTACCTGACCGTTCAGTTTGCAGGCAACACCGTCGGCAACGTGAACAATAAGGCCTTTTCAGTGGACAAAGATTCCCTGAAGCTCTATGAGGAGTCGGAACCCGCAACAATCGTTTTTCACGGAACCGACCAAAACGGTATTGCCATCACCCAGACCTACCGCTTTTTCCCCGACCGATATGGCATCGATCTCGCCGTGACGGCAACCAATCCAACCACCGCCCCCATAAACGGCGTTTTCAGATCGACTTTGAGGTCAGTGCCACCCCATGACAAGGGCAGCTATTATGCCTACGTGGGTTTTGCCCTGCTCTTAGACGATAAGCTGGACGAAATAGAGGTGGAAGACCCGGGCGAAGAAAAATCGGCCAGAGGAAATATCGGCTGGTTCGGCTGGGAAGACAACTATTTTATTTCAGCCATTGTTCCCGAAGTCCCCACCAAGGGTTCCTTTACAGGAAAACATCTTTCATCAGGGGTAATGGAAGGTGTATTCCTGCCTGCCTCAGTTTCTCTTCCGCCATCCTCCCAGGCCACAAGCGAATACCAAATTTACATCGGGCCCCGCGACTTGGGGATCCTGAAAAAATTTGGCAAGAACCTTGATCAAGCCATCAATTTCGGTTGGACGGATATCATCGCAAAACCGCTGCTATACATCCTGCATTTTTTCTACCAATACGTCCATAACTATGGACTAGCCATCATCCTCTTGACCGTTCTTGTCAAAATTTTGTTCTGGCCGCTCACCCACAAGAGCTATAAGTCCATGAAGGAAATGCAGAAACTTCAGCCCCGGATGGCCAAACTCAGGGAAAAGCATAAAGGCGACAAACAAAAACTGAACCAGGAAATGATGGGGCTGTATAAGACCTACAAGGTCAACCCCATGGGTGGATGCCTGCCCATGGTGGTTCAAATTCCGGTATTCTTTGCCCTGTTCAGGGTTCTGGGCGCCTGCATCGAGCTGAGGCATGCCCCCTTTGTGTTTTGGATTAATGATCTCTCGGCGCCCGATCGATTATTTCAATTCTCACTTCAAATCCCGTTTATGACGGCACCTTACGGAATACCGATACTAACCCTTTTGATGGGCGGGTCCATGTTTATTCAGCAGAAGATGACCCCGACTCCAGGAGATCCGACTCAAGCGAAAATTATGATGTTTCTCCCCGTCATTTTCACGTTTATGTTCATTAATTTCCCTTCCGGGCTTGTTCTTTACTGGTTGGTCAACAACCTCCTTTCCATAGGACAGCAATATCGAATTTATAAAAAACCGGCGTAATAACTGGAGGACACTCATGGAAACCTACGAATTTGAAGGAAAAACGGATCAAGACGCCATTGAAAACGCTTGCCGACAACTGGCGCTCACCAAAGATCAGATGGATATTGTCATCCTTGAACCAGGCTCAGCCGGCATTTTCGGCCTTGTGGGGAGCAGAAAGGCTAAAATCAAAGTCACCATTAAACAGAAAGAATCCCAAACGGTCGAAAAAGTGGCGGTCGAAAAATCTGAAGAAGTGACGGTCGCTTCGGAAGATGTGCCCCCGGCGACGGATCCGGAAACAACCGCCCCGAATAACCGGGAAGAGGAAATCGCCATTGCAAAAGAAGCCCTGGAAAACATCCTGGCCCTGATTCCCATGGAAGGGATCACCGTTACGGGGAAGCTGGAAGACGGCTCTGTGAACCTCAATATCGATGGGGACAAAACGGGTCTTTTGATTGGTCGTAAAGGCAAAACCCTTGATGCACTTCAGTTTATCGTCAATAAAATTGTCAACAAGTCATTGGAAAAACGCTCCCGTGTGATCATAGACTCTGAAAATTACCGGCGGAGGCGGCAGGAGTTCCTGGTCCAGATGGCGCTGAAAATGGGTGACAAGGCCAAGAAAATGAAACGGCCCGTGGCCACCAATCTCCTCAATCCCCACGACAGAAGGATCGTGCACCTGGCCCTCCGGGACGACAATGAACTGGGCACCAAAGGAAAGGGAGAAGGGATTCTAAAAAAAGTGGTCATTATCCCCAAGAAAAACGGTTCTTCACGGGCCTCCCGGGCGCAGTAACCTTTTTTTTCGGTTTTACCCAAAATGTGCATTTCAACCTCGTTCCCAGGCTCTTCCTGGGGACGGATGCCGGGGATTTTAGTTTTAATTCCGGTGTTGTTCCGTATTTCACTTCGACATTCGACATTCCTTGTTCGATATTCGATATTCGTTTTTAAAAATTTCAATTATCTTTGGCTAGGCTTATGCCATCATCAGAAGATACCATTGCGGCCATCGCCACCCCTATCGGCCAGGCAGGGATCGGGATCATCAGGATCAGCGGACCCAAATCCCTTGAAATCGCAAGAAAGGTATTCAAACCCAAGACCCCTCAATCGCTTTTAGAAAGTCACCGACTGTACATGGGATATGTTTGTGATCCTCACTCGGGGGATATCATCGACGAAGTCCTGTTGTCCCATATGGCGGCACCCAACAGCTACACCCGTGAAGACGTTGTTGAAATCAACTCTCACAGCGGGTATACCCTGCTGTCCAGGATACTGGCGATTCTCATGGGTCTGGGTGCCCGGATGGCCAAACCCGGAGAATTTACCCAACGTGCATTCTTAAACGGCAGAATTGATCTTTCCCAGGCAGAGGCTGTTGTTGATCTGATGAATGCGCGATCCGAGCGGGGACTGGTTCTGGCCGCACAGCAGATTCAGGGATCCATTAAAAGAGACACCGAGGCCCTGCGGGAAAAAGCGATTCACATTCTCGCAAACGCGGAAGCCGCCATCGATTTCCCTGAAGACGACGTGGAACACCTTTTCAGGGATGAGGGGGCGGAATTCATAGAAAAAAACCTGGTTCAACCCATTGACAATCTGATTAATGCCCACGCCGGCCGCATATGGGTTGACGGCATCAATACCGTCATTGTAGGCCGCGTCAATGCCGGCAAATCAAGCCTGTTGAACCGCCTCCTGGATGAACCAAGGGCCATCGTAACGGACATCCCCGGAACCACCCGGGACGTCATCGAGTCCACGTTCAATATCTCCGGCATTCCCATTCGCATCATGGATACCGCAGGCCTCAGAGAGGTCAAAGACGAGGTGGAAAAGCTGGGCATTCATCTCACCCGACAGAAAACCGCCGAAGCGGACCTTCTGTTGATCATCATTGACCGAAGTCGACCCCTCAATGGGGACGATATGGATATTCTGGCCCAATGTGAAAATAAAAAAGCCTTAGTGGTAATCAACAAAATTGATCTCCCGCCGGCCGAAACTTACACCGAAAAGGCTGATGTTCCGAATCACTTTACCACGGTCGAAATCTCGGCACTGACAGGCCAGGGCATTGACCGCCTCAAAAAGGCCATCAAAGCGGCCATCCTTTCAGACGACGTACTTGCGGTTACAACCTCCCATGCGGTCCCAAACCTGAGACATCGGGAAGCCCTTAAAACAGCGAGAGAATGTTTTTTAAACGCGAGCATCAAAGCGAAAAACAATGCCCCCATGGAAATTGTTGCCTTTGAGCTCAAAACCGGTCTTGACCACTTGGGTGAAATCACGGGCCAGACCATCGATGATGAAATACTGGAATCTATCTTCAGCCAGTTCTGCCTCGGAAAGTAATCAATCTCTAAAATACTCTTTTACCTGCTTGATGGCACAGAATTTCCCGCACATGGTGCACACATCGTCCTCTTCAGGTGGATTCTGCTCACGATATGCTCTGGCTTTTTTCGGGTCAATGGCCAGCTTCATCTGAGTTTCCCAGTCCAGATTTCGCCTGGCCACGGCCATCTGCCGGTCCCGTTCAATGGCCACCCTATTCCCTTTTGCAATATCCGCTGCATGGGCCGCAATTTTGGTCACCACCACGCCTTCACGCACATCCGCAACGCTGGGAAGGCAGAGATGCTCTGCCGGCGTCACATAACAGAGGTAATCAGCACCGGCAGCCCCTGCCAGAGCACCCCCGATGGCGCAGGCCACATGATCGTATCCCGCCGCAATGTCCGTCACCAAAGGACCTAGGACATAAAAGGGTGCGTGATCGCACATCTTCTTTTGAAGGATAATATTGGTTTCAACCTGGTCCAGGGGCACATGGCCCGGACCTTCGATCATCACCTGAACATCCTTTTCCCATGCCCGACGGGTCAGATCGCCTAAGGTCATCAGCTCGTGGATCTGGGCCCTGTCCGTTGCGTCCGCCAGACAGCCGGGTCTCAATCCATCGCCAAGGCTCAGGGTGACGTCATACTTTTCGGCAATTTCCAGAAGACGGTCATATTCCTCATAAAGGGGATTTTCCCTTTCGTGGTGCAGCATCCACGTGGTGAGAAAAGAGCCTCCCCGGCTGACAATGTTGGTAATTCGCCCCTGGTTTTTGAGCATTTCAAGGGCCGCCAGGGTCAATCCGCAGTGAACCGTGATAAAATCCACACCGTCCTGGGCCTGCTTTTCAACCACTTCAAAAATCTTGTCGCTGTCGAGGTGAATGAGAGCGCCCTTATCCTCCACGGTTTCAACAATGGCCTGATAGATGGGAACCGTACCGATGGCGACAGTGGATTCAGCCAGAATGCTTCTCCTGGAGCCATCGATATCTTTTCCCGTGGATAGATCCATCACCGTATCGGCACCGGCCTCGATGGACACGCAAAGCTTTTCCAGTTCCTCTTCCAGGATGGCCCTGTCCGAGGATGTACCGATATTGGAATTGACTTTCACCTGTAACCCTTCGCCGATACCGCAGGGAACCAGACGCTTATGCAGCCTGTTGGCGGGTATGACCACCCGACCCGAAGCCATCTGCCCCCGAAGCCACTCAACCTCCACCTGTTCATACGCTGCCACCTTTTCCATTTCCGGCGTAACCACACCGGACCTTGCATCTTTTAACTGAGTCATTTCGAATATTTCCTTACCTAGTCATTATTTTGACAAACACGAAATCATCATTAATATCGTAATTTTTTAATATCCCATAGATTAGTAAATCAGGGCAACCTTTATAGTGCAAAAAAATCAAATTTTCATGTTCATCACTACTTGCCGACCGCATCAGCCAAACCTTGCCTTTCGGATATCCACACATTATACTCGGAATATGCGCCACTGACGACAACTTGTCTAATTTCCCACGGAGGTTTCATTTCCAATGGCAACGACCACGATCATTCTGGCCTGCATCCTGATGCCGATTTTGCTCTACTATGAAAGCAAAGAAATCCCCAAAGGCATCCTGCCCGTCAAAACCACTATTTCCCTGCTGTTCGTCATGGCCGCACTGATCCAGCCCAGACCCGTCCCGTCTTATTTCGCATGGCTCCTTCCCGGTCTGATATTCTGTCTGGGCGGCGATGTTTTTCTGGCGCTGCCACAGAAAAAGATGTTCTTCCCGGGACTGGTGTCATTCCTCGTGGGTCATGTCTTTTACGTGATCTGCTTTTTTTACACGGCGCCTCCCACCGCATCTGTCCTGTGGGGCGCACTGCCGGTCTCAATGGCCAGTTTATGGATTTTTTTTCGCCTCAAACCCCACCTGGGCGACATGATGATTCCGGTAATGGCCTACGTCTTCGTCATCACCATCATGGTCTGCGGCGCCTTTTCGCTCCTTCTGGAACCCGGACTGGCTTTCACGGGCCGCATGCTGGCTTTTTGTGGGGCCCTCAGCTTTTATATATCAGACCTTTTCGTGGCCAGGGACCGCTTTGTCAAGAAAGGAGCTGTCAACCGTATCCTGGGTCTCCCGCTTTATTTCGGCGGTCAATTCCTTCTGGCCTTTTCTATCGGCTATCTCTGATGACCCTTGATATTGTTTGTCATATGTACTAACGTTAAGGATAAACTTTACAAGGAGAACCTTTATGCCCACCACAGAAACGATCGCCAAACAGGCTGTCAAATCAGCCCGTCTTGGACTTCGAGCAACCCCGGAACAGGAAGCGGTCCTGCGCCGCGCAGCAGCGGCTTGCCACAAGTCATTGACCCAGTTCATCATAGACAGCGCTTGTCAAGCCGCCGAGCAGACGCTGCTGGATCAACGCATGTTCATGGTTTCCGGCAAACAGTATGAGCGATTCCTGACGTTACTGGATCGTCCCGCTGAAGACAACGTTGGATTGAAAGACCTTTTTTCCAGAACTGCGCCTTGGGATAAGCCATGCTCCTGAGCGCCCCCGAAACTCTCGACAGGGGGCATTTCCTTGAGTCCTTCGACTGTGGTAAACCGGTCATGAACGAGTGGCTGCTCCGTCATGCCCTCCAGGCACAAAACAGTGGTTCAGCCAGGACTTTTGTTGCGACCGAAGATGGCCGCGTCGTCGGTTACTACAGTCTGACGGTCGGGCAGGTAGACACATTGCAGGCACCGGAGCGAATTCGTAAGGGTATGGGGCAATACCCTATTCCCGTGGCTATTCTCGCCCGACTCGCCGTTTCTATTCGTCACCAGGGGCGTGATATCGGTAGAGGCCTCCTCCAGGATGCTGTTCGCCGTACGCTCTTGATCGCTGATCAGGCCGGCATCCGAGCCCTGCTTGCCCACCCGCTCGATGACAATGCCTCCCGGTTCTACTTGCGTTTCGGCTTTGTGGCCTCACCGCTTCGTGAGAAACAACTCCTGCTCCTCCTGAAAGACGCACGCCGCTTGCTCCTTGAACGAAAAAAATGATTCTTTCCCATCCGGCTAATCCCTGTTACATCATAATTCTTGCAGTGATTAAACAGCCAAGGACGGGGTGTTTCAGCCGAAAAGAAGTGGAAGGGATCAATCCGACGTGGCTGGATAAATACTTCGTCATTGAGGATGACACAGCCTGTGCGGGGCCGGAACTGCGAGACCACATTGATTTTCAAACACATGACCTGGCCTCTGATTTCCCATATCCGAAAACCGATCTCCTGGTGTGCCGCAATGTCCTCATATACTTTCTGCCGACCCTGCAGACCCGGGTGCTGAAGGGCTTCCATGAGGCCCTCAAACCGGGCGGTTTCCTCCTCCTGGGAAAGGCCGAGATGCCGCCAGGAGAAACCCGGTGTCTGTTTGACTGTATCGACAAGAAAGCCAGACTATATAGGAAAAATGTCAATTAATGCATTAATCAAGATGTGACCCCTGTTTTCCATTATTGACTTCCGGAAAGAATGTAATTACAATAATTACAACTTATGGCAAAAACAATTTTGAGAGGTAATTCCTGTGGAACAACAAACACGTGTAAGGGATATTAAACTGGTTCCCATTGGGAATTCAAAAGGCGTTCGCCTTCCCAAAGCCCTTCTGGAAAAATATGGCTTGAACAATTCTCTTCTGTTGGAAGAAACGGATCGGGGGCTGCTTCTTCGGAAAAAAGCTGACAATAAGCTTTCGTGGGAGAATACCTATAAAGCCATGGCCGGTGAAAAAGAAAATTGGGACGATTTTGACGAAACGCTTCTTGACGGGCTGGAGGGCGAAGATTTTGAGTATTAAGCGGTACGAAATATATTTTGCTGATCTCAACCCCACCATCGGAAGTGAAATAAAAAAAGTGCGTCCGGTTGTGATCATCAGCCAGGATGAAATGAATCAATATTTAGAAACTGTTGTTATATGTCCTCTAACCTCAAAATTGCATTCGCAATGGAGAAGCCGCCTCCAGATAAACTGCGCCAATAAAAATGCGGAGATAGCCGTTGACCAAATTCGCACCATCAGCAAACGACGATTAAGAAAGAAAATAGATAGATTATCACAGTCGGAATCCGCTCAGTTGCGTAAACTGATAACGGATATGTACGGAGAATAGGAATGGAAGCCATGGACTCCGACCGGCCCTATCGGCCGGCCCTGGGTCTCCCGATTGCTTTGGTGGAAATCTAAAAGAACAGCGGAAAGTTTTATGACCCCCAGGTGGCAAGTGCTTGTTTGAGACTGTTCGAGGAAAAGCGATTCACCCTCCCCTTGAGTCAACCCCGGGACCCGTGAAGAATGATGGGGATAGTGTAAACTGACCAATGAAAGACCCACAACATTGCATTCAAACTCTTCCGGTTTATTTAAACCGGCCCAATCCATTAAGATTGTTTTTATTGACCTCTGTCCTACAGTTCAAACCGCGTCATGACCCCATGAAGTTTCATTGCAGGAAGTTTGTGAAAACGAACAAACGAGGGAGCCAGTTTTTTGATCAGGGCGAATATTTTAATCAGAATGTTCGTAGAGGATATTTCTTCAAAACCGTAAAAGATCGCGCTTCCCATGATGCCCGCTTTTCGAAATAATTGGTCCACGTCAACGACTTCCATGTAGCCTGCCCGAATGGTGAAAAGGCGCAGTCCGGTTGTGCCGGATTCTGAGAAATACCATGAAATGCCGAACGGATCGTTCGTGCTTTCTATGGAAACGATTACATTATCTTCATAAATGATGTTGTGTTTAAACATCGTACGGGTAATATAGGGAGAAATAACCATGACATCTCTGGAAAGGAAAAGTGCCGTGCCATTGATGTTTGGGCCATCCTGATATTTCCTGCAAAATGTTTTCTTGAAACGGTCTATCGGTACAAACATAAGGGGTTGGTACAGCTTCTTCTTGCCGTAATCGTAAATCAGAATAACGGCCAGTGGAAAGGCCGCAATGACCAGCGACCAATAGCCGCCATGGGAAAATTTGTGAATATTGGACAAAAGAAAAACGCTGTCGATCAGGGTGATAATCAATGCGATAATCATATGTGTTTTCCAGTTTTTCAGATAGAAAATCCATACCATCATGATGCCGGTTATGGCCATGGTTCCGTTAACGGCGAGACCATAGGCTGCGGCAATACGGCTTGAATGCTGAAAAAAAACCATCATCAGCAAAACAGCCAGTAGCAATATCCAGTTGATGAATCCAATATAGGTCTGGGACTGCGTATGCCGGGACGTATATTCCACATTCAATGTCGGAAAAATGCCGATGTTGATGCCCTGGTAAACAATGGAAAACACCCCACTGATCATCGCTTGTGAGGCGATGGCCGTTGCGAAGATGCTCAAAATCAGAAACGGCACATAGAGCAGGTAACTCTGGTCATAGAACATTTCAAACAGCACATATTTCGCTTTGGGATGGTCAAACATAAAAGCACCCTGTCCAAGATAATTAATAATCAATGCAGGAATAACAAAATAGGATGCGTTAATGATCGGTTTTCTTCCCAAATGGCCCATATCCGCATACAGGGCCTCGCCCCCGGTTGCACAGAGAAGAACTTCGGACAACACAATAAAAGCGGTCATCCCGTTGTGGCTCATGAAGTAAAGGGCATGATACGGATTAACCGCGTTTAAAATGGCCGGCGCTTTTGTGATGGACACGACTCCGGAGAAGGTCAGGCACAGAAACCAGCAGGCCATAATGGGGCCAAACGCGCCGGATATTTTTTCTGTTCCTTTCTTCTGAAATGAAAAAAGGACGATGGCAATAAAACCGGCAATGACCAGCAGTACCGCGGTGTGATCTCCGATTTGAGATATCTGTGGGATCAGCTGCAGGCCTTCAACCGCACTGAGAATACTGATGGCGGGCGTAATGACCCCGTCGCCGAAAAAGAGAGCCACGCCAATGAAGGACATGAGGCTGATAAGACGAATCTTTTGTTTTGATTTTACCATGGAGCTCAGGATTTCACACAATACAATGGTGCCGCCCTCACCCCTTTTGCCCAGGCTCATGGCGAGCCAGGCATACTGAGCCCCAACAAGGAGAAGAATGGTCCATATAATCAGGGACAGCACGCCGATGGTTTGACCCTTTGTCGGATCGGTAATCAGGAATATCACCGTAAGGGTATAAATCGGACTGGTGCCGATGTCACCGAATACCAGGCCTAAAGACTGAAGCACCCGTTTCGGCATGCCGATTTGTGCGTTGGTTGTATCCATATGTGGAATAGGGGACGTTATGTTTATTACCTAAAAACTGCAATTATGGAGTCTTCTTAAACTGACACAAGAATTTTATGATATCAACAAGTTTTGGCAAAAATTCCGGATTCTTCTTGCCTGGGAATCATTAATTCCCTATAATTTTGCTTTAAAAATAAAATTGCCACCACGCGAAAAAGCGCTGAATACTTGCAAACCCCTTATCAATTCTTCGGGAGGTAAAAATGAGTCGCAAACCCACAGTTCTTTTGATCTCTACCATGGATACCAAACATCAGGAAGCGGAATTTGTCATGACCTGTTTAAAGGAAGCCGATGTGGATATATATACCATTGATGCAGGCATCATGGGTGAAAGCCCCATTCCCGTTTCCGTGAGCCGGGAGGAAGTGGC
>Ga0075115_10000735_pt1 | contig 16134 bp, 17 predicted proteins | sample AntAceMetag02UKH_FD_69785 | JGI IMG/M metagenome (GOLD analysis project Ga0075115, IMG submission 69785) | Saline lake microbial communities from Ace Lake, Antarctica - Antarctic Ace Lake Metagenome 02UKH | ecosystem: Environmental > Aquatic > Non-marine Saline and Alkaline > Saline | place... | reverse complement strand
CCCCCCGCAAAACAATCGGTTTTCTGTTTGCGGCGTTTTTCCAAAGCAGTAATTCCGATTCGATTTTTCGTGTAAATATTACTTGCCGACTCCCCATGATATAATTTACCCCTGAATTATTACATGCTATGTTGTATTATTAGGCATAATAGTGACATTCATTCATCTGTTTGTCAAGGAAAAGAATTGGCGAGTGAAAGGGGAAACTGTGGTTTTTCCGTTTCAAATCATCAGATACGTTTTTTTCGATATATCTGTGCAGATAATCAGCCAGCTTTACCTCCATCAAAAAATACAAAGGGTTAATTTACGATAGAGGTAAATATACTCGCTTTCATTCGTAACTGTCCATTTAAAAAAATGTAGGCGTCCCGCTGCCCCGGGCTCTTTCTTGCAAAGTGACCTTGCAACTTTTGAACTATTGTATTTTTTCTGTTGACCCACTTGGTTGTTTTTTCTTATTACGATCAACATGAACTTTATTGCTGTAATTATTCTTGTTGCCATTTTTAGCGACTTTATACTTCAATTCCTGGCTGATTGTTTAAACCTTAAAGAATTGCGGGCTGAACTTCCTGAAGCATTTCACGGCCTGTATGATAAAGAGCGTTATGAAAAATCTCAGGAATATCTGCGTGCAAACACGCATTTCGGATGGATTGAATCTGTATTTGATATAACCGTGCTTCTCATATTCTGGTTCGGGAAGGGGTTTCCCTTTCTGGATCAATGGACGCGATCCCTGGACTATGGATCTATTGTTACAGGCCTTATATACATAGGCATCCTGCTGTTTATCAAATCTCTTTTGTCTCTGCCTTTCAGTATTTACTCAACCTTTGTAATCGAGGAGCGTTTTGGCTTCAATAAAACCAGCTGGCGCACGTTTTTCCTGGATATAGTCAAGGGATTGATGCTTACGATACTGCTTGGGGGACCGCTTCTGGCAGGGATACTGATTTTTTTTGAATATGCCGGAGCCAATGCCTGGTGGTATTGCTGGATAGCTGTCACCCTGTTTATGCTTATAATTCAGTTTATAGCGCCTTCATGGATTATGCCTCTGTTTAATAAATTCAATCAGTTAGAAGACGGGGAGCTCAAGAACAGTATAATGGCTTACGCGCATTCTATAAATTTCCCGCTCAAAAATATCTTTGTCATGGATGGTTCGCGACGCTCAAGCAAATCAAATGCTTTTTTTACAGGTTTTGGCAAAAACAAACGGATTGCTCTCTTTGATACAATAATAAACCAGTTAACAGCAAATGAACTGGTGGCGGTGCTTGCCCATGAAATGGGGCATTACAAAAAAAAGCATATTCTCCAAAGCATGATTGTCGGGATATTGCAGTCAGGACTGATGCTTTTCCTCCTGTCCTTTTTTGTTTCCTATCAGGAACTTTTTGACGCTTTTTATATGGATAAAATATCTGTATATACAGGGCTGATTTTCTTTGGTATGCTGTATTCACCAATCGATTTTTTTATCGGAATTTTTAGACATATGCATTCACGCAAAAACGAGTATGAAGCTGACATGTTTGCCGCCAAAACAACCGGCAACCCTGTTTCCATGGCCGATGCTCTTAAAAAGCTCTCGGTCAACAATCTCTCTAATCTTATGCCTCACCCTTTTTATGTATTTTTAAATTATTCTCATCCGCCTGTTTTGAGTCGGCTGAAAAGTATTTTATCTGACAGGATAACATGATAAACAAGATTTTGTTTTACCGATAAATCAAAAAATCATAATCGTGAGGAAGGCATATAAGTTAAACCCTGAGATTTGTTGAGGATTTACAAAATGGCTTTTGATGTTTTATCCTGAATATCCTGTCAATCCTGTCAAAAAAGTCTCTTTGAAAGAGCTGCCATGAAATCTAAAATAAAAAATATTGCTCAGATGCGAAAAGATGCTGAAGAAATCTTTTACTCTGGACTGCGTGCCGTTGATCCCGGCCTTGCTGTAAGACGATATTGCAGGCTTGAAGACAACCATCTTTTTATCGCTGATTTGAGTTATGATCTTTCTGAATATAAAAATATTTTTGTAATCGGGGCGGGAAAGGCAGCAACTCCCATGGCTTCAGAGATAGAAAACCTCCTTGGGAATAGAATTACAAAAGGCTTAATCAATGTTAAATATGGATACGCAGGCAAGCTTAATCAAATCAGATTAACAGAAGCAGGTCATCCTGTGCCTGATGAAAACGGAGAAAAAGGAGCAAAGGATATTCTAAGCCTTGTCACAAATGCAGGCAAAGATGACCTGATAATATGCCTTATATCAGGAGGAGGCTCAGCGCTTCTTCCACTCTCATTTCCGGGAATAACTTTACAGGATAAGCAAAAAACCATAAATGTCCTTCTTTACTGCGGAGCCGCCATACACGAAATTAACGCGTTAAGAAAGCATATTTCCATGATAAAAGGCGGCAGGCTTGCCAGGGCAGCGTATCCCGCAGAAAGCATCTCGCTTATACTGTCAGACGTTGTTGGCGACGCTCTTGATGTTATTGCATCAGGACCCACTGTGCCCGATTCAAGCAGTTTCGATGAGTGTATGGAAATTATTGAAAAATATAAACTTCAAGAAAAACTGCCCCTGTCCGTTATAAAACATATAAAAGATGGAATTGCAGGCAAAGTTCCAGAAACCCCAAAATCAGGAGATAAGGCCTTTGATAAAACACACAATTTAATCATAGGCAGCAACATTGAAGCTATATTAGAGGCAAAGAAAAAATCTGAAGCCCTTGGCTATAAAACCATGATTCTTTCATCCATGATCGAAGGTGATACAACAAGCGCAGCACACGTTCATTGCGCCATAGCAAAAGAAATCATTAAAACCGGAAATCCGATCCCCTCGCCTGCCTGCATTCTTTCCGGCGGAGAAACCACGGTTGCCGTTAAAGGAAAGGGTCTTGGGGGCAGAAATCAGGAATTTGCGCTTGCCGCAGCTGTTGAGATTGACCGGGCACAAAATATAGTGGTTATGAGCGGCGGCACAGACGGCACAGACGGGCCCACAGATGCTGCAGGGGCAATAGCTGATACAAATACTTTATCAAGAGCTGTGGACATGGGGCTTAATCCTGACCATTTTCTGGCAGACAACGACTCTTACCATTTTTTTCAAAAACTCGGCGATCTGCTGATAACCGGCCCTACAAACACAAATGTTATGGATTTACGAATACTACTCGTGAATACTCAGATTTCGCGTCATTGATTTTTTATCGATTCAGAGATATTATATTACCGCCCATTCGCTCTGCTCATTAGAGGCACAGAGTACGCAGAGGATTTCATCTTATTGATTTTCGCTGAGACCCGCCTGCCTTACCTGAGCTCGCGATGGCGGGCAGGGGGCGAAAATTAATAAACCCAACTCATATTATAGTTTTCTATAATAACCATTACATGAAGCGAAGCTTCTGAAGTTTTCTTTGCGTTCTTTGCGGCTTTGCGGTGAACAAATAAAAAGGGTGTAAAACTTTTTACCTCTACTTTAACTCAAAACGTACCGGAACTCTGACCCACATTTCAATCTTTTTATCCCCTCTCATTCCAGGTTCAAACAGCCATTTTCTTACTGATTCCATTGCATTTTTGTCTAAAATAGAATGGCCGCTTGATGTAAATAATCGAAGGTCCCCTACCCTTCCATTTTGATCAACCAGAACATTGAGAACCACTGTACCCTGATAACCCCTTTTTCTTGCCAGCCCGGGATATTTTGGAGAAGGATTTGTTTTATACATGGGCATGGCTTCCTTTAAAATATGCATACCGGCCTTTTCCATGTTTTTACTTACAATTTGTGGCGTCTCTTTGTGAGCATTTTTATCTGTTAAAACAGAATTAGAATCAAATGTTCCTGCCAGAGCCTTTACTTCTGAGGGCTTATTAAGCTTTTTTTGCTTTTTTTCAGGCTCCACAAGGGGTTCCTGCTTTTCTGCGGGCTTATTAGAAACTTCTTGTTTTTCGACGGTCTTCTTAAGCAATTTCTTTTTTAAAACTTTAACAAATTTTTCCTCAGGCTTTTTAATGGGAACAGGTGTGGAAATGTTTTTCCTGGTAAGCAAAGGGGCCTGCCTGACAGGAGTTTTCATCCTGACTAATGTCATGCTTATGACTGAAGGTTTATGACCACTAAAATGTTTTTTATTAAAACTGCAGGGCACCATTGAGAAGAAAAGCAAATGTATGCCCGCAGACAAAACAAAAGGGATTATCAGCTGCTTCACTTTTATCTGTCAACCTCTGCCTGTAATGAAATGCGATTAATGCCGGCCAGTCTTATAAAATCCAGAACCTGAAAAAGTTTCTGGTATGAAAGGCTGCTGTCAGCAAAAAGAAAAACACCGGCATCTTCAGTGCCCTGGATTTTATTCTTTAAAAGTTCCGTCAAATTTTCCATGCGGACTTTCTCTTTATCAAGATAAACCATGCCATCTGCCTTGAGCGTTACTGATAAAGCAAGCCGTTTATCAATTTTTGCGCTCGATGATACTGGAAGAACTACCGGCAAACCTCTGTGAACTGCCATTGAAAGCATTGCATATATAAAAAAAACCAGTACCAGAAAAACAATATCTATTAAAGGCAGCATTTCAATGCGTGGTTTTTTACATATTGGAATGTTAAGCTTCATTAAGAGTTTTCCCCATTAATAAGCTTCTCATAAACAATCTCAAGGCTTGTAGCGTATTTTTCTATTGATAAAGAGGCATTCTCAACACGAGAATTAAAATAGTTATATGGAAAAACCGAAAGAATAGCAATGCCAAGACCTGCGGCAGTAGTAATAAGGGCCTGGGCTATTCCTGCTGTAACGGCTACAGGGTGTTCGATGCCGGTTGTCCCCAACACATCAAATGATGTAATAATCCCTAAAACCGTGCCAAAAATTCCCAAAAGCGGTGCAACAGTAATCATGGTATCCATAACACTCATGTATTTTTGCATATATTTTATTTCTTCGGCACCTGCAGATTCCATGGCCTTTGTCATGGAAAATTCACGGTGCAGAATACCGATTACAAGAATTCTTATAATATAATCTTTTGACCCTTTAGTCTTTACCTTAACCGATTCCCAGTCACCTGCTTGAGAAAGTTCAAGCACTTCATCAACAAGGGATTGATTGCGCTGCATATTAACTCTGACCCAGAAAATTATTCTTTCTGTGATAACGGTAATCACAATAATAGAACAGGCAAGAAGCGGATACATTACCGGCCCGCCGCTAATAAATATCTCCAGCATTATTCCTCCAGTTTTCCAAGCCCTTTGTATTGTTTTTTTATTTTTTCAAACTGTCCGCATGTCATCTTTTTTTCCGGGCATTTCCCAAGTCTTATACACTTTGGACCTGCTCCATTAAAAACGCTTGGACATACCTTGCGCACAAGTGCCAGCATCTGCTCTGCGACTCCTCTTATTTCCCACTGTGCGCGCAGGCAGAGCCTTTCTTCAAAAAAATGCAGGAGTACTCTGGCGTTTATGGTCATAAGAATTCTGGTTTCACAGGCGTTTGGAAGAACATAGCGGGCATCTTCATTGCTCGATTCCCCCTTATGTCCTAAAGCATCATTAAGCCTGGCATAACGTCCAGCCATGTATTCCATAGTCTCTTCAAAGTACTTCTCCGCATCCACCTCTGCACCGCCATCTCTGACCTTCCTGCCTTTAAGCTGCGGCGGAATGATATAATCAAAGCCTTCATGCGTCACGTATCGCTGACTCCGCTGCGAATAGCTGGCCAGTCTGTGCCGAACAAGCTGGTGGGTCATTGCCCGGGATACACCTTCGATATAAAATGTAAAAACAGCATGCTCAATCGGACTCATATGCCCCATATCACGCAACATTCCAACAAATTTCTCTGCCCGGCCAGCATCCTGATCAAAAATCATTTCCGTGTCTTGCGCATAACAAAGCCTGGCAGCAGAAGCAATAAGCTCGTCCGGAGCGCCGGTATAACGGATCAATCGCACTCTTGCCTTAGTTTTTTTCATAAAATTATAATTCCAAATCCAGTATTTTAAAGTCGTTATAGACTCGCAGTTTCGAGGAAGTGACATACAAAATTAAGACCAAGATCATAGCTTTTCAGTAATCTCAAGCCCTGCCTGACCGACTCCGACGACTAGAACCCTCGGCCATTTAATCTCCTTTTTACCCTGAAAATACTATTACAGTTCACGAATCGCTTTCATCTTGTATTCTTCGATCAATCCATCATCAGCAAAACTGAAATGGCGATTGTCTCCGATTATGATGTGGTCGAAAAAACTGATGCCGGTTGCCTGAGCCGCCATCATCAGGCTTTTTGTGAATGCTTTATCATCATTACTTGGGATTACTGAGCCGGAGGGGTGGTTGTGGGCGACAATGATCGACGGGGCATTATATTTGATGGCTGTCTGGATAATATCGCGTATATATGGATTCGCCCTGTCAACTGTGCCATAGTCTATATCAATCATATCTGACACAGCATTTCGTCTGTTTAGAAGAAGAAGCACAAACCTCTCTTTTTTCAGGTCTCTCATTAGAGGCATGAGAAAATCAGCCACGTCAGAGGATTTTTTAATGGAATCTTCCATGGCCTTTTTCTCGCTGAGCATCCTTCTGCCAAGTTCTATGGCTGCTTTAATCTGGGCAATCTTGGCGTTTTTCAGGCCGGAAATTTCCTTAAATTCAGAAACATCAGCTCCACTCATCAAACGAAGGGATTTGAATCTATGCAGCAATTCTCTGCCGATATCAACAGCGCTTCTTCCGGGCGTGCCTGTTCTGATCAGGATTGCAAGAAGCTCTGCATTGCTCAAAGTCTGTTCACCATACTTTAGCAATTTTTCCCGGGGCTGATCGTCTTCAGACCATTCACGAATGGGAAGGGGGTATTTTGTTTTTTCTTTTTTCTTCATTTTACAGCAGGCGTATTGAGTTGTTTTGTTTTTGAAAACCAAATTTTTGCGATGATATCTTAAAAACAGTCAATATATCAACAAAAAATCACAAAACTACTGCACCTGCCGCCTCTTTTCTAAAATTCACTGCTCAAAATTGTTTTTCGCTGGCCAATCGGCTATTGATCAGTTTGATGACAGTATATCCGGAAAAGTAATCAATAATATTCATACAGCCGTAGTCCTGTTCAATGGAATATATATTATTAAGATCAAGCTTCATGGCATCTGCGAGGAGCACGCGATTGACCGCCCCGTGGGCCACCAGTGCAACATTTTTTCCACGATTTGCAGCCAGAATCTCCTTTAAGGCAGGAACAACCCTTATAGACATATCGCGGATACTTTCACCTCCGGGTATCCTGTAATCGGCTATGTTTTTCCACCACTCATCAAAGGCGCCGGGAAATTTCTCTTCTATTTCATTTGCAGTCAACCCTTCCCACAGCCTTACATTTAATTCCCTCAGCATGAAGCGTGATTCAGGGATAAGGCCATGCTCTGCCGCAATAATATCGGCCCCCCTTTTTGTCCTGATCAAGTCACTGCAGTAAACACCTGCCAGGGGTTCATGCTTAAGCCTGGCTGCAACAGCTTCCATCTGCCTGACTCCAAGGTCAGTAATATCAACGTCTTTCTGGCCGTTATATATTCTCTCTGAAAAGTTCTCTACCTGGCCGTGCCTTATTAAATACAATCGGGTGTAAGTATTCAAAATTCCTCTTATATGAAAAGCACACAAATTAAAAGCAGGGTGGCGACTTCGCTCAGTTCACACCCTGCTCCCATAATATCTCCTGTTACCCCTTTGATACGCTTTTTGAAAAACAGACCAAAAAGAAAAGTAAGAACCATTATAAACACCAGTATCAACAGCCCCTTCAGCAAAAACAAGCCTGTCACGATGGCTGCGGTTATCAGTGAAGAGATAACATATTCCTTTTTTCCAGCAAACCGGGTAAATGCGAGACCTGTTCCATAACCGGGCCTGGCATAATTAAAGCAGGACGCCAATTGCACCGTTGTCCATCTCCCTAATACAGGCATTATCAAAAGAGCCCTGTTTTTTATTTCTTCAGGCACCTCTATCAGGGCAAACAGCTTCAGAATTAAAAGGAGAACCAAACCTGTTACGGCAAAAGAACCTATTCGGGAATCCTTCATAATGGCAAGTGTCTTTTCCCTGTCTGCGCCGCCTGCCAGGCCATCTACCATGTCGGCAAAACCATCCAGGTGTAAGCCACCCGCAACAATTACCAGAGTTGCAATAACCAGAATATCGACGAGTGATGAAGGAAAAACCATGCCCAGAACAAACCTGACAACAACAAGAACCAAACCGATCAAAAAACCAACCAAAGGAAAACAGGCCATTGACCTGCCCAGTTTTTCCCCTGTGGTATCAATGCTTTTCGACAATCTGATTACAGTGAGAAATTGTAATGCTGTAAAAAAAGCTTTCATTACTTCAATGCCTTGTCTACTTCTGCGGATTCAAATGTTGCCATTTCAGTCATAATCTTTACACCTGCTTCGATTACAGACATGGCCATAGCTGCGCCAGTTCCCTCCCCCAGCCTCATATCCAAATCCAGAATGGGTTTCTGCCCGAGCGTCTCAAGCATCATTTTATGCCCTGCCTCAGAAGAAAGATGAGAATAAAAAAGGTATTCATTTACCGCAGGATTCATGGCAACAGCAATCATGGCGCCTGCTGTAGATATAAAACCATCGACCACAACAGGTATCCTGTGAGAAGCGCTTCCAATAATAAGCCCGGCTATTCCCCCCATCTCGAATCCCCCAACTTTGGCCAGAACATCTATGGGGTCCTCTGGATCAGGATGATTTAATGTTATTGCTTTCTCTATGATCTCTATTTTTTTCCGGAGCGTTTCATCATCAATTCCCGTGCCTCTTCCCGTTACTTCCCTGGGAGATAATCCTGCCAACACAGACAAAATAGCGCTGGAAGGGGTGGTATTACCAATCCCCATTTCTCCTGTTCCAACGATGTCCACACCCTTTTTTGCGAACTTATCTGCCAGATTCATACCGACCTTTATCGACTTTAAAGCCTCATCATGTGTCATGGCAGGGCCTCTAATAAAGTTTTTCGTGCCATAACCCACTTTTTCAATAACAAATCCTTCGGCAGGCTCAAAATCATGATCTACACCTATGTCTACAACAATCACTTCCGCGCCAACATGCCTTGCAAGGACGTTGACAGCAGCCCCTCCTGAAAGCATATTCAGAACCATATGCATCGTGACATCCCTTGGAAATGCGCTCACGCCCTCTTCTACAACGCCATGATCGCCGGCAAAGGTAAAGATCACTTTTCTTTTTATGGACGGATTCATATTCTCTTTGATGGCTGTATATCTCTGAGCAATCTCCTCGAGCTTGCCGAGACTTCCAACAGGTTTTGTAAGGCTGTCCAGCTTCATCTTTGCCTTTTGCAGATAATCTTCTTTCAATGGCCGGATACCATTGAGCACCTTCTGTAAATTTTCCAATCTTCCCTGCCAATCTGATCTTCTGTTTTTATGTTTTTTTCCAAATCAGAAATGTTGCCCAAAATAGCGTGGGGCCTCTGTGACCCACCAACGAAGTTGCCCGCAGAGGATCAACGCTGAGGCTTCATCAAATCTGACTGCCTATTTTATCTTGAGGGGAATACCGGAAAGAAGAGCATAAACCTCGTCTGCAATTCCGGCCATCCTCTTATTAAGAATGCCGAGATGATCCCTGTAATCCCTTGCCAGTTTATTATCCGGAACAATACCCATGCCGACCTCGTTGGATACAACAATAAGTGTTCCATTAATCTCCTTTATACTCAGAAAGAAATCATCTATAATTTCCAGCAGCTTTTCTTCCTTGTCCGAATATTTCATAAGAAGATTGGACATCCAGAGTGTCAGGCAATCGACAAGGATTGTGTTATATGAACCCGCCGCCGCTCTCAATACCCTTCCAAGATAGATCGGTTCCTCCACTGTATCCCAGCGGTTGCCCCTCTGCTCCCGGTGTTTTTGAATCCTGTGTCTCATTTCTTCGTCAAAGGCCTGAGCAGTGGCCAAAAAGAACCTGTTGCCCTTAAGCTTCTCCGCCATATCCTGAGCAAAATCACTCTTGCCGCTTCTTGTTCCTCCTGTTAAGAAAATAATCATATTACATGTTCTCTGATGCCATAAAAACTGTTTATATTTTAAAAGCGCTCTTTCCCTGTGTATCGTTATACTACGTTAATTTTCTTTTCTGTCAATTTGCATTCCGATATATCGAGAAAACAATGCTGATCCCGGGTAATTTTTTCAGATTTCAAAATATTGATTCTTTTCTTGAATATGGGGCCCGATACGATATTCTCCTCCCTCTCCTGAGATATCAACCCCCTTAATTTTCGAAATATCTCCGACAAAATCATAATCAATCCTGCGCCCCAGCCATTCCTGCCCCAACAAATCTTTTTTGGTTGCCACAATAACTGCTTCAAACCCTGCTTCTATAAACTCCTCTATGAGATTTGCTCTGTTCTCTTCTCCCCACAGGGGCAAGTAAGAAAGAGCTGCATCCTTTCCTCCACTCCAGGAAATAAAAGCGTTTAGTTTCTTATTTTCTTCCATTCTATAACATCCCCGCAGACTTTACAGTGAAAAGCGTTTTGATCTATTCCTGCGCCGCAACATTTACATATTTTTTCCTCTTTTCCGGGGGCTGGAATTTCTCCGATCACCTGCCGGTAAACACGGTAATAGTAAAAATGTTCCTTGTTCCAGAATCTTATTGAGAATTCTCTCTTCCCTTCTTCAAACTCCTCATTCGATACCCTTGATTCGATAACTTTTCTCAGTTTCGTCATACCCGATCCAGTCTCAAGAGGCCTTTTTTTCTGCCATAATATTTCTTGCGGCAACACGCCTTCAAAGGCTTTGCGTAATATCCACTTTCCCAGGGTTTTCTGGTTTTCTTTTCTGATCTTAAGATCAAGATCAATCTTTTGGCTAAAATCCATAAATTCTTTATCCAGAAAAGGCTGCTTTATTTCGATTCCCAAATCTTTCCCTATCTTATTGGAGCTGAATTGCATGGCTGAATGCATCCGTGTCAGGTATCCTGTTAAATCTTTTATCTCCAGCATAAAATCGTAACCTGCAAAGATCTCGTCACTTCCGTCGCCTGTCATCATCCTCTTTATACCCATATCCTTCGCACATTTGATCCCAAAATAGGCTGTTACATCATTTGGAATTGCAGGATCAAAACTCTCCAGTATCTTTATGACGTCTGGAATTGCGGCAATAGCCTCATCAATTGTCACGATCCTGCAATAATGATCCAGTTTCAGGAATTTCACTGCCTTGTCAGCATAATACCGATCTTCACCATACGACTCAAGCCCTACAAAAACAGCCTTGCTGTTTTTGGCATAAGCAGCCACGAGAGCAGAATCAAGGCCACCGGAAAAAAGTATTCCGTCCGCCATATTTCTGCTGACAGCTTCGGCAAATCTTCTTTTCAGATTATTAAAAAGAGAATCTTCATTCTTATACATATCTTATTTCTCAATTCCATTCCTTGCCTGCACTCAGGGCAAGCCCAAACACGGCTGTCGTCTTTCATTTGCCATCGCCTGTATAAACCTGGATGTATCCTTTTATTGCTTCCTTCTGCGATTTATTTTTTTTCTGAAAGGGGAGGAAAAATAGAGTTTTCCGCCCCTAATGATTATAGAAATTAAAACCTGAAAGAAATGCCGCCTTTCGCAGTAATCCCTGGTTGCGGGTAATAACCACCCCACGATATAATTGAATATTTTTCGTCTGTAAGATTTTCGACACCCAAAAATGCAGATATTTTAAAATTACCAAATTCGGGTTTATAGAACAGAAAAAGATCATATAGTGTATGATTTTTCATTTGTTCAGAAGTGTTTGCTTTATCGCCGCCCTGATAACATTTTCCTGCATATCGCAGCTCGGGACTTAGCATAAGAGCATATGGCAGGTATATTTGCATTCCAGCATTTGCCATTTCTTTTGGCACCAAGTACATCTTCTTGCCGTTGTATTGTCCGCTTGTAAATTCTGCGTCATGATAGGTAAAGTTAGCATAGAATTTGCCCAGCTTTTCTAATTTATATGAGATGGAAAACTCAACTCCTTCATGCCTTGTTTTGTCCAAATTTTCGTTCTGATTTGTGGAGCTATTGTATACAATCTCATCTTCCATGTCGATTCTGAAAAAAGTTAACCCAATCTTCATGTTCTCAATAGGATCAAACTGGGTGCCCACTTCAGCGCTTTCACCTTTTTCTTTTTCAAGATCAGTTAAAAAGCGGTCTGATCCATACCCGGAATAAACCGCCTGCTCGTCAAGAAACGGGTATCGATATACGGTGGCATATTTTGCAAACACATTTGAATTTTCCCCGATTAGATAAACCAGGCTTGCTTCATAAGCTTCCCCCTTATGAATTTTCTTGTCATCAAAAACTGTTGAACCATCCGACATTTTTGTGTCTTTGCCTTTTATTTTTGTTCTTTCACCCCGGCACCCTATATTCAACATCAGTTCATCGAAAATGTTAAATTCATCACGAATATAGTATCCCATACTTTCCTTGGTCAATTCAGTCTCATAGGTTTTATTTTGTTTTTCCTTATCACTGAATTTATCTTTATCCAGTGTCTCATAATAATAATCAAATCCTAAAATCACTTTGTTGTCGTGACCAAAAAATTCTTCTTCATAAATATATCTTGGGGTTACGCCATAGGTATTAATGTCTGTAACGGCGTATGTACCCCACGATGCCATATCAGCCGTAATATCTTTCTTGCCATACATAAAGTTAATGTTGAAATTTCCAAAAGCTCCAAAAAAAGATTCCATTTTTAAATTAGCATTAACATATTCATTTGATCCATCATCATTTAAGTTGCCAGCCTGCCTTGGGTTTTCTTCTTTTTTGGCCTTCGTAAGTGAACCCGGCAAATCAAAATCTGTTCGATTAAATGAAGCTCCAAAAGAAACATTAAAATAATCGCTTGCATCATAACCCAGATTTAATCCGGCACCCTTCGATGCAAACTTTGACCTCTCTCTGTAACCAAATGTTTTCTGATTTTCACCTGTCAAGGCATATGAAAGCCTGTCATAAGAGCCGGTAATTCCAACGCTTTCACAATGCAGACCATAACTTCCGGCTATAATCGAAGCATTCACATCAGGTTTCCCTTCACCCCTTTTCGTGATGATGTTAATCACACCAGCAAGAGCAGCATCCCCATAAAGTACACTGTTAGCACCTCTAACAACTTCTATTTTCTCAATGTTACTGACAGGTATTTGAAGCCAGTTTACGGATGCCATGTCAGGCCTGTTAAGTCTTCTGCCATCCAGCAAGACAAGGGTTTTTCCAAAGGGATTGTCTCCTCCAAAACCACGCATGTCTATATATGCCTGAGAAGGGTTCCCGCTCCAGCTCACAAAATTAATACTTTCCAGGTTTTCCAGCACCTCAACAATACTTGTAGCGCCGGATTCTTCAATATCTTTCGCCGTAATAACACTTACGTTCGCCGGAATCTTGCGAATCTCTTCTTTATCCCTGGTTGCAGTTACAACCGTTTCTTCCATTGTTACTACATTGCCCTCTTCCTGTGCAAAAATCGGTACGGGTAAGCCCAAAAACATAAATACTAACAATACTGCCGCACAACCTAACAACCTCTTCATCTAAATCTCCTTTCCCCCTCGGGATGGAATTATAGTTAAGGTATTTTCAGATCTCCTGGCTCTCGTTCATCCTACTAACAGCGCCTTCCCATTTTGTTTAATAACAAAACAGTGGCATAATGCTGCGTTTGTCACGATTACAGTTGCGGGGCAGCGGAAGATTTTCACTTCCTTCCCTGAAAAAAACCAAAAAAAAACCCGGAATGAAATAAATCAATCCGGGGATGTCCCTTTTTTATCCTCTGATATTCAGGCATATTTCGGTCCACGAAAGTTATGCCTTTCCGTCTGCTCAGGCAGGTCTTCTGACTCTCCCGCCTTTTTAGCAGCCTTCCCGTTTTTTTCAAAAAAACAGTGGCATATAATGCTAAAAAGGTTTCCTTTTTAAAAAGGACGGAATTACAGCGGCGGGCCCGTCTCTGATTTGCACAGAGTTCCCTGTTAAGCTCTCTATGAGCACCTGAAGCATGTTTTATCTTAAGTAGTACGATCTGGTGCAGCAATCAAGAAAAAAAGCATTCCACACACAACAAAACATTAAAAATGAGAACCGAAACAAAGGTAGTATCGCCAGTTGCTGAGTGGACGTCACTGGACTTGGAAGGAGCTGGAACTATTTAGGGATTCGTAGAGGTTAACTATATTCCTGTAAAACAAATTTCACCCCCTGAAAATGAAACAGAATTTGTAACAACGTCAAGGCACAAATTGATTTATCGCGTAATGGAGTAAAGGGGAACTCACAGGCATTGAACAAACTGAAACGTTTTGAAACCAGCTCGCTTTATTATCTTTTGAAATAATGGGAGAATTTACATTTCATCGCTCGTTTTAATTGAAAAGCGATGAACAATTATCGCTTTTTCATTTTCTGAAAAGCGAATTTCAAATTTGGCTGGGCCTATATTATTTAGCCTAAATGGGGAAAGGCCTATGATTATATTTACGTCCTTTCCTTTTTCTAAGCTTTTGGGGGCTGGATAACTGAGTTGAATTGGCTCTGATTTAGGTGTAATAACACTAACGAAAAGATTGGCAAAAGGTTCCTTGATGTCTTCAAACATCACAACTAAATTAATAAATGGAAGTATTGCAGGAACCTTGTTTACAATTATGTCTTTTGAATAAATACCCATTAAAGACATTTTTCCTCCGACCTCTTGCCGGACATCATCACACAATATTGTATTAATTTTTTTGGCTATTTTCATGATTTATCAATTAACTTTTGAGGTTGATCCCATATCATCCCAAATAGTATCAAATCTTAATGTTTGGACATGAGATTTGGCTTTGACAGCCTGGGTGCCTGAAGGTAATGTATTTAATAGTACTAAATTTTTTAAATCCGTTAATTCCATTTCCAGCTTCTTGCTTACATGCCTTTCTGATAATAGATGAACAATATAGCTGTTTAATGAAACCCCCTCTTTCAGTGCTTCTTGGCTTAAAGTCGCATGCAAACTTTTAGGCAATCGGAGACGAGTTTGACCACTAAACGGCTTAAGTATTTTCGGCTCAGGAATTGGGCAACCATCTTCTTCATATACTTTCAGAAAACCTTCTGCGGCAATTTTTGCTTCTTCTGCGGCTTCTTCAGGAGTATCTCCGAAGGCAGAAAGTCCTGGAAATTCTGATACTGTAGCGACATAACAATTGTCTTCGTCACTCCATATGAGGTTGATAGAATATTTGAACATAATTAGCCTTCCATTAGGTTGTTGTTCTCAATTATTGCAACCAATTGTTTTACTTGGTATTTCTTGGCTTTACTCTTATCTCTTTTGTCAGGTTGAAAATTAAGCATTTTCTTAATTTTAGGGTGCTTATATATTTTGTGACTGCCAGATTGATTCCGAAATTCAAAACCAACATATTCGGCCAAAGAACATATCTCAGTGAATGAGAGATTTTCTGGAGACTCCTTCGCCTTTATATGCAATTTATCTTTTTTACCCATTCTATATCAATATCGGTACCAAATATGGAACCATTAAGTCAATACTTTTTTAATAACCCTTCAGGTCTAAAATCTTTTTGGTTATTTTGTAGTTTTAACCAATAATTATATAATTTTGTTTTTAACTATTCAGCCATAGATTTACACAGATGACCGCAGACAGGTTTAAATACAGTAACCACTCAGGCACAGAGGGGCAAAGGCACAGTGGCACAAAGCAAAATAAGAACATATAGAAATTTGCAGGTCTGGCAAAAATCTTTGCCCCTATGTGCCTTTGTGCCTGATAAATTGCAAACCCAGATAGAAATTTCTATGAACCTTTATTATTTGAAAAGAGACGAATTTGATCAAGTTATCTGAATTAAGCCGAGAGATAGAACGAATGCTTAGCAGCTTAATCAGGAAGTTAAGCGGCAAACAGGCAAGACAACTATG
>Ga0075115_10000733_pt1 | contig 16173 bp, 13 predicted proteins | sample AntAceMetag02UKH_FD_69785 | JGI IMG/M metagenome (GOLD analysis project Ga0075115, IMG submission 69785) | Saline lake microbial communities from Ace Lake, Antarctica - Antarctic Ace Lake Metagenome 02UKH | ecosystem: Environmental > Aquatic > Non-marine Saline and Alkaline > Saline | place... | reverse complement strand
GCCGAGCACACGAGCCCCGCTGGCTGGCGTGGCACCACCCTGATCATCAACGTCGAGCACAGCACCTGGATGCAGGAGCTGCAGTTCATGAAGCGCGACCTCATGGCAAAAATCAGCGAAGCCTGCCCTAATACAAAACTCAAGGATGTCAGGTTTCAGATCGGCACGATCGAAGGCAGCGTTGCACGCGATGAAACCGACTCCACCCATGCCCTCCCCGCTATCAATCAAAGCGAAAAGGACTTCGCGCGCGATACCGTGCGTCCCGTCGAGGACGAAGAAACACGCGAAACTATTCGCAGATTGATTGAGAAGGATCTCTCGTTGAAGAAATCCGGGACTAGGGGCTAGGGGCTCGGGTCTCGAAAAACCTATCAGTTCTCGTACCGCTCCTTCGAGCCACGAGCCACGAGCCACGAGCCACAGTTGTTATGAATTCTGAAAGCACCTGATAACTTCGTCAGCGGGGATGATGCCTTCGCGGATGATGCGCATCGTCTCTGCACTCACATCGATCACGGTCGAACCGCGTGACGGCTCGCACTCACCGCCATCGACGATGCACGGAATCTTCTCACCGAAATATTTCTTGATGTGTTTCACATTCAGCGAAGCAGGAAAATCGGAGAGATTCGCGCTCGTCGTCGTGATCGGCTTGCCGAACGTTCTAACGATTGCGGAAGCAACTGGATGAGATGAAATGCGAATACCCACTTTACCGGTGTTTGTGACAAGGCCTTTCGGAAACGTCGCAGCCGCCGGAAACAACATCGTAAGCGGCCCGGGCCAGAAACGCCTGAGCAGCGGAATAATCTCATCCGGCACATGATCGACATACTCGCGCATCATATCGAGGTCGGCAACCAGGATTGAAATGGGAAGACCGTAATCGCGCGCCTTGAGATCATAGATATGCTTCACGGCCTTCTTGTTGAGCACATCGGCACCAAGGCCATAGATGGTCTCGGTGGGATACGCGATAACCTCGCCCTTCTCCAGATAGTCGACCACCGTCGCGATATCATTTGGATTCGGTTCACGCGGATCTATGTTCAAAATGGTTTGCGTCATTACTTGTTCGCCGCCTCAACTGCTTCAGCCATACTCGCACGATATGCCTTCACCTTTTCAGCAACCGTAGCATCCGTCAGGCCAACCATCTGCGCTGCCAATACGGCGGCGTTCTCGGCACCGGGCTTGCCGATCGCAACACAGGCCACCGGAATCCCGGGAGGCATCTGCACAATGGAGAGAAGCGCATCAAGACCACCCAACCCCGACGCATCAAGCGGAACACCAATAATCGGCAGCGTCGTATGAGCTGCAACGACGCCCGGAAGAGCCGCGGCCAGACCGGCTGCCGCAATAATCGTCTTCACACCGCGACCTTCTGCCTCGCTGGCAAGTTTCATCACCTTAGCGGGAGTGCGATGCGCGGATGCGATGTGCGTCTCGTAGGGAATTCCGAACTCGGAAAGCAACTCTTCGGTCGCCTTCATGACTGGCTTGTCCGATGCGGATCCCATAATAATAAGAACCTGTGGATTTGACATGTCAGCTCCTGTTCAATGCTTTCTTGCCAATATCTTTTCTGTAATAACACCCATCCCAATTAATTTTACCGACCGCCTCATAAGCGTTGGCGATAGCGCCAGAAATATCTTCACCCAATGCCGTCACTCCAAGAACGCGTCCGCCATTGGTATATGTTTTACCGTCCTCAACTTTCGTACCCGCATGAAAGACGGTGACACCGGAAAGCGCTTCAGCCTCATCGATGCCTGAAATCTCTTTGCCCTTCTCGTAACTTCCCGGGTAACCTTCGGCCGACATGACCACGCACACTGCAGGGCGCGGATCCCATTCGAGCTGCACGGTATTGAGTTGACCCTTTACCGATGCTTTGATGACGCTCGCCAAATCGGTTTTCAGACGCGCGAGTAAAGGCTGCGTCTCTGGATCGCCAAAGCGCACGTTGTACTCCAAAAGATATGGCTCGCCGTCTCGCACCATCACTCCTGCGTACAGCACGCCGGTAAACGTCCTGCCCTCGGTCGTCATGCCACGCACCGTGGGAATAATAATCTTCTCCATTATTTTTTCATAAATTTCAGGCGTCACCACTGGTGCCGGCGAATACGCACCCATGCCACCTGTGTTGGGACCCGTATCTTCGTCGCCGATGCGTTTGTGATCCTGCGACGAGGCGAGCGGCAAAACATGATTGCCGTCTGAAAATACGATGAACGACGCCTCTTCACCGGTGAGGCATTCCTCGACGACTACTTTATTGCCGGCATCGCCGAACGCGCGATCGATGAACATGCTATTGACCGCGGCCTCAGCCTCTTCGGTCGTCTTGCAGATGATCACGCCCTTGCCCGCGGCAAGTCCGTCGACTTTAACGACCAAAGGAGCCTTTTGCGAACGCACGTACTCGATCGCTTCGTCGACATTGGTAAAAATACCTGCGCGTGCGGTGGGAATATTGTGACGCTGACAGAATTCTTTGGTGAAGGCCTTCGATGCCTCGAGCTCTGCCGCTTCGCGCGTGGGTCCGAAGATCATATGACCGTTGCGTTTGAAGATATCGACGATGCCCCCAGTAAGCGACGCTTCAGGGCCAACGAACGTAAGGTCGATTTTCTTCGCCTTGACGTACTCGAGCAGCCCGGAAATGTCGTCAGCCGCAATCGGCACATTGGTAGCAAACCCTGCCGTTCCACCATTGCCCGGAGCACAGCAAATCTCCGTAACATCCTGAGATTGCTTGAGTTTCCAAGCTATAGCATGCTCGCGTCCACCACCACCGACGACCAATACCTTCATTATGCCTCCAATTCCTATAGGGCCAGATCTTATACTCAAGGGAGAGCCCACAATCAAGCAAAACCGGCAAACGGTTTCTGGATGTAAATTGCGAAAATTACTGTGTATTTTGTTTACTCGCTGGTGACTTCAGGACCTTCGACTTCCGCGGCTGGTCCTACGGGCTCATCAATAATAACTCCAGGCTCCTCGACATAGGGTTCTGGCTTACGAATTGTCGCTCCCGGCTCGATCATTTCAGCACTTGGAGCCTGTGGATCGCTGATACCAACTGAGGGCTCGCTTGCATGAACACCGTCCTCATCCACACGAAGGGTCGGTCCCGAGATCCTGGGCTCTGGAGCTTTGGGTGGATTTACTCTAATGCCCGGCTCCTGAATATCGATGCCGGGTTTGGTAACACCAGCTCCTGGCTTCTTAATACGGACTCTCGGCGCTTTGGGCTTATAGATTTTGTATCGCGGTTTCTTGTAACCCCAGCCAAAAGCAAGGCTCGTCGTCATATAAGTAATGGCCAAAATAATTATCACAAGAGAGATGATCTTCTTCATGGATTGCGTTTCTACCACCAAATATTGACCTTGTATAGCTGCATTGTTGACATTGCACCTTTGGACCGCTTCGCATATACTGACAGTGGAGGTAACATGAGACAAATTATATCGCGTTGTTTTTTACTCATAATTTCGGGTCTTTTGCTGGCGTCTTTTTACGCGGCACACGGCTGCGGAGGTTCGTCTACCGCGCTAACGGCCACCTTCGATGCAAGCGCAAGGGCAAACAATAAGATCTATACGACTGATCCTGTGTCTGTAACGTTTTCCCAAACCATGAACCAGGAAAGCGTTGAAGCAGCTTTCACAATTACCGGCAGCGATCCCGTCGCTGGCACATTTGCTTGGACCGACAACACCGTCACGTTCACTCGCGAAAGCGGACTGTGGAAAACACATCATCCATACACAATCACAATTACAAGCGATGCAAAAACCATAGCGGGCGCACCGCTCCCAAACTTTGAGCAGACCTTTACGCCAGGAATCAACATGCATGATGTAAACGGCGATGGCATCGACGACTTCATGCTGGCCTCGCCCTTTCACACATTCAATGGCAATACCAACGCGGGGATAGCTTATCTATTTCTTGGAAAGAGCGAATGGTCGGACATCGATCTTGCAACCGCAACAGCGGATGCGACCTTTGGATTTGAGCAGCAAGATGCGAGACTAGGATTGGACGCCCGTGTAGTGGGCGATATCAACGGCGATGGCTATGCAGACATGGCAATATCCGCAGCGAGCGGACCACCGGCACTCATTATTATCATATATGGTTCTGCAGAACCTACAAGCATTACGCTGACCGATATTGATGACACCATTCCAGCGTCGTTTGACACATTAAGCCAGCTCAGCGGCATTGCTCTTGGAACTGCCGATGTAACCCTTCTTGGTTTCCCCATCACGCCGGCCGGCGATGTAAATGGCGATGGGCTGGGTGATTTTGTCGTCACGGGGAGATATGCACCGGCGCCCGATGAGAACACGAGGCATTGGTTGGTATTGGGCAGGACCGAAGCCTTCCCTCCACACACGACTGATCTTACGACCATGCCAACGGTCGATACAATCTCAAATGCCAAGTATACGGTTTTTGGCGATCCTATCCTTGTAGGCATGTACGGTTATCCGATTGCAGCATGCGATATCAACGGCGACGAGCTGGATGACCTTGTCTTCGGATCACCGACGTCTGAAGTTGGCGGCATCGCGGGTGTCGGCAAAACATTTATTGTAGCTGGATCTGAATCTCCTACAGATCGCGACCTCATCACCGGGACTGCTGATCAGACAATTCTAGGAGAGGGGACAATGAATGCCTTGGGAAGCGGCATCGGCTGCGGGGATGTCAACGGTGACGGCTATGGCGACATCCTTATAGGAGCAGCCGGATATAATCAGTTCACCGGCCGCACCTATCTCATAGCTGGCGCGGAGACATTTACCGACGTCAATCTCTCCGCAACACCGGCTCTAGCCACCTATACCGGTCGTCAATCCAGCGGTGCAGCAGGAGCCCGGTTTGGCGCAAACGATACAGTGTTGGGAGACGTCAACGGTGACGGTATAGACGATTACATCTTCGGAGCACCAACAACAATGGTGGATGGATCGGATTTCAGGGGACAAGCGTTCCTCTTCCTGGGTTCAGAATCGCCCACAAATGTCGACCTGGGTGCGGACGGAACAGCAAGCGCCACTTATTCAGGGCCCATCCCGCCCAATTCCTCAACCCCCGGAAATATCAGTTTTCTGGGCGTCTCAAAATCAATAGGCGATGTGAATGGGGACGGATTGAACGACATCCTCGTGGTTGCCCCCGCTGCATCCGAAGGCGGTGTACTTGAGCGCGGCATCATATACATTATGTTCGGCTCAGAAACTCCATCGAGCCTCGATTTCGCAAGCGATTCGCCGAATGTAAAAATCCTCGGCGCAGCCGCCGACGACAAGCTCTCGATAATCCTCCCGATTATGTAATTCTTATCACCTGCGCGGTGGCGGTTGTTTTTGGGGAGTTACCTTTTTCTGGTTCCTCCTTATCCTCTTGTAGAGCCTATTAAACATCATCATGTCGAATGGCTGAACGATCAGATGAAGCACACTGTCACGCATGGGACCGGACAGGTATTGCAGAACAATGCTTCGCTCCTCGTAAATATTGATCGCGCCCCTGGCAAACGTAAATGAAATTCTGGCATACTCCGGATCGTCATCCCTAACTTCTTCACCAGCCTGGTTAAATCTCGCGACGGCCAGCAATGCATAGAGCGTAGCCCTTGCATAGTGACCCACATCCTCAACCCAACTGATATCTAGCTCCAAATCCCTAAATGGTGGCCTATCCAGCTCGATAAAAGCTTGGGCATCTGTAATTTTAGCAACCTCACCCCCGAAATCATTTCCTAAAAGAATAAGACGCAGCCTAGCGAGGGCTCGCTCGTTGTTCATCTCTCCACTTTTAGATCTTTTCGACATGGGATCGACATCATCATAATATCCCGCGGGGAACTTCACCACATCCCCACGCACCTTCTTTCTAGCAAGCTCACGAAGATAAAAGTCGTAGCGTCCCTCGCTTTCCCCAACACCATGTAAGTGCTGCTCCGCCAACATTGAGTAGATGATCGCCGCACGCGTGACCTGTCTGTGCGCACCATGCATCTTCACTGAAGCCGCGTCCGCCAACGCTCTTGCTGATACGTATACACGGTCCTGCTCGTCCTCATGCCAACCATCCTCGGTGAGCCAACTGCCCTGGATAGCATTCTTTGATACAAGAAGATCTTCGTCACCCCAAGTGGCATTGAGAAGGACCTCAATTATGTCAAAGAAGTCCAGGTCCTCGGCGACCGCCTTGCCATAGATGCAAACCAAGTTTTCCATAGTAATGCGATCCGCCGCGCCATTCTCCGCAAAGATCCTCTCTAGATACGCATCAGCTTCAAAAAAGGCTCCCTTTTCCTGCAACAGCCGAAGCATTCGATACAAGCGCTCCATGTGCTTGGTAGTCCCGGGCAAGCGTTCACCGCTAGAGACAACCAATCTCTCATGGTTCGCTACCCTTGCCATCTTCACGAAATCAGTGAACGCATCCGCATTCCACCCCAGAACCCTAGCTATTTCTGCACCATGTTCATCACCGGGAAAAGCGTAAGTGCCGTGTTCGCTCTCCGTAATATAATCACCTTCCAGCGCACCTCCACCAAAGAAGTGTTCGATACTCTCAAACCTGCCGGAAGAAGTGATGACCCGCTCTGCATCCAATAGCAGATCTGAAACAGCACCGGGCGCAACATCTCCGTTGATGAATGCATGAAAGGTTGGGACATGCCGATCCAAGAGACCGCGCAGTTCCACACGCGCCTCATCGCCCAACTCTTCTAAATTAGAATGGGAAAGAGCTACATGTTCAGGACTCACTTTGCCAGCGCTCCACCTTGTTGCTCCCGCAACCTGAGAATTATCCCGTTCATCGACGATATCAGCTGAACCGGCTTGCACATAGGAACTGCTTTCACGTTCCCGAACTCCAATTGGATCCTCGCCAAGAACCTTCTTGGGCGCACTGCCCCACTCGCCCCCTCCAGACAGATTAGGACCCGGCAGAAAACGACCAAGCTTAGGTGGTTGTGGAGTGTTAGCCATTTAAATCCTCTAAAAATATGAATATATCTCTCAAACCAATACTGTTATCGACAATTAGGCCAAAAAGTTGCGGAATTTTTCCCCCTGCCATCTAAACACAGTCTAACTCTTTGATTTTATAGAGTAATACATATTTTACGCAACTTCTATTGATAGCCGACGATAAGACATCCGAAAGGAGCAAAACATGAGCATGACAGTTGGCACAAGCGGATATCAAGCACCTACAGCGTTCAATGGGTCGTTATGGGCCATGGGCACAGTTATTCAGGGGAACTTTGGCGAAAGCGGAAACGCTCCCACTAACCCACCCTCGCAACCGCCTCAATCAGGCGGCCCCAACAGAATGGACCCAAAGTTGTTCCAGAGATATTATCACGCCTTTTTCGATCCAAAGCTCAACCCCTACATTGGAAGCATCTACTCGGGCGATAATTTCACTAAGAAACTTTTTCAAAATATAAAAGGAAATAATCAAAAGGTGAAATCCTCCAAGGTACCCAAACAAACGTATGTCGATCGTGCCGCCATGATTGCCAGGATGAATGCGACAGGCATACTCAGATACCTAGAGGGACTTATCGAAATGAAATTGAGGAGCACGGATGTAATGGCCCTCAGTCAGATCCTCTTCACACAGACATTTGCTATAAGGGCCGGTCGAGCCGTCTATGAACACAGAGGCAAATACAGTCTTTTTGTGAAGAACTCAGATGACGTCCAAGAATTTCTAGCCGGAAGAGAGGAGGCCATGAGAAAAGCATCCGGGCGAATAGCTCCACATATTGAGACCTGTGAGCACTGCAGATACAGCAGGGACGCTGCTATTATAATAACAAAGAAGCATGGAAGCCCCTACGCCAGTGAATTCAAAACTTTGCTAACCAGGACGCAGGCAAAATATTTTTCAGAGGATTGGATAATACGCAGAATGGTCCGAAAATACCGCGATCATGAACTCACGGATCCAACACAGATTTGGGCTACTTACTTATATATTGACGGTGTAGGTCGAGATCACATGGCTCCAGGAGATTCTTGCCATATCTATACAGGCATCAGGATCGCACTTGCCAAAGAAGATTGACCCGCAAATTCCCACTATTCAAAACAAAAAGGTCCTGCCGGTTATGTAATACTGGCAATAGTGCAGGCTACGCAATCATGTGGGAATAGTTATAACCCGTTGATTATTCATGCTTTCTTGGTTTTATAATTTTCCTCCGTCTGCAAACTTTCTCCTCCGTTTAGGGGACAGATGGTACAATGTATGCAGATTTATGTGCGTGGTGGGTAATGACACTTGAGTGTCACGAGGAGGGTAGTATGAGGAAACTTATCACGTTTCTGTTTGTAACCACATGTATGCTCGTTATGCTTCCGAGTGTCTCGCATAGCGGAGTTTTTACCGATCCCCATGCATTTGATCCCGATTGTAGTGACGAGTCTCATCTGAGTCCTCTCTACAATGCTACGGTAACAAGTGCAAAATTTCTGGGACAGGATGGGACTAGCGAATATTTCCTCCTGAAGCTCCAAGGGTGCAACGTTCATGTTCTCGAGGGTCGAAAGTCTCATCTTAGAGTCTTTGCTAAAGCATGTGATGAATGCACCATGCCGGATGGTAAGCCTTTTAGGATAGGAACGCTGGAGGGAGGATCACAACTTATGAACGGGGAGGTTTTCAGCATCAACGTGAATAGCGCAGATAAAACCGCAGATAATTTTGCAGATATCGGCATCAAGTTGCCTCTTGAGATGGTTCAAGGTGAAACGACGATCATGATGGAATTTAATTATTGCGACGACTCGGCACCTTGGGAGGGCAACTACATCAAATTGTGCGAACTCTTTGCTGATAAAAGATCGAGGTGCCCCATGCCTGAATTACCAGCACCACCCGACCCGAATAATCCCTTTTTAGGAGCACAGACGGAGATTGTTATCGCACCAGAGATGACGATTACTACAGGCGGCGCCCAGTTCACCACCCCGGATGAGAACCATGTCTTCATGCAGATCAACATCACAGGCAACATGATGCACGTTCTTGACGAAGAGGATCTCAACTATATCACCGTATGGAAAGTGTATGGAAACATGACCTCGACAAATTTCAGCAAACAAGTGGAACTCATAGACAATGGGAACAATGTATTCACTCTAAGAATTACGGTTCCAGGACTGCTTAAGAATGAATTCTCGCAAACGCATTTTAAAATCGAATATGAAAAGCCCCCTCAGGAAGCGTATGATTATAACGTTCAGAAGATGTGTACACTGATAACGGGCGAGCCGAACTTGCCGCCATTTTGCACTCAGATACAGTTCGTACCTATACCAGCTCAGATGGCGCCGCCCGCGACACCGCCCGATGAATAGCGGATTGGTTGATTGTTCTTCACTTCCTGGGAAGTTCCCGGATCAACTTTAGGTAGTCTAGCGACCCCAAAGCTTTTCGCGCGGGCGGAAGCGGCGCCTTTTTCGAAACATTTGTGGGCGGAAGATCCTTGATCTTGACTTTCTTCAACTCCACCAGTTCGCTGATACGGTTCTTAAGGGCTTTCTCCATAATGCCAATTAACAATCCAGCTAACTTGCGCCGCGATTTAGTCGAAGGCAAAGATTTACTGGCGGATTTGGCAATCAAGCCATTGTGACGCAAGGCTTGAAATGCCATTTTGACACCATTGAAAAAGAGGCGTTCCTCGAAGGGAGTATCTGCTTTTTTCAAACTACGTTCGAGCGAGGAGATATAGGTCAATCGCTTGCGCAGAACCTTGGCGTCCGCCAGAAAATTGCTATTGTTCAGCGGAAGGATAATTACCTCAGACCAGGGCGATTTTTGCCGAGGGGCCTTCTTAGCTGCACGGCGCGCTGGACCGCTGCCTCGAACTGTCTTTACGATTGCAGATACGGCATGGAAATGGATTCCCATATATCCTCCTTATACTATTATTATCGTCAATTGCCCGTAAAAGTTGCGTAGAATATATTATCCTACTAAGTCATCATTTTGACAGGGTCTCGTTTTTATCAACGTAAGAGGATCGCGCTCATGGCGAGCGTTAGATTACCTAATGATTACGAGAGTTTATACGGTTACATGCTTGGTAGATTTGGCACGATAAATGCTAGTTATGGGTATGCCTGATGAAGTATATATCTGGGGAGTAATACGCGCGGTCATTTCATAACCGCGCATGTCAGAGGAGGCATGTATGAAGAAATTAATCGTTTTGCTGATTGCGGGAATAGTGATGTCCCTTGCCTTGCCTGCAACGGGTCATGCTTTGGGCGTGCGGAATGAGGACAATACCGACGACATCAATCCCTTTATCAACAGGGACCAGTGGACGGCAACCGCTTACCTTTTCCGCAACCTCAGCAGTGGGCAAATAGATCGCATTCGCGTCACCATTTCTGGGGAAACAGATCCCGGTCCCTTTCTAGCAGAGACGTATCAGGGACAGCCCTTGCAGTTTAATCCAAACGCTTTAGATTTCTATGTTGGGATGCCGGGAGATGAGTACTTATTTCCTTATTTCAGTTTCAATCCTGCTAATGTCGTGGTTAGCCAACAGAATTCGCACTTCACTCTTTCAGCGGACCTGCCTCTTGCCCTCGCTTCAGATGTGGTTATGGCCCCTGCGCATCACTTCCCCACTACGACAAAGTTAGGAAAACGCTTTCTGCTGAGCGACCTAATCAATATCAAAGAGTTTAATCCCTTCAAGGGTGTGCAGGACACATATATAGAGTGGGATACGAATCCTGGCGGTGGACTGTGTGTGATGTCTAAGTTGAAGTGGCCTATCGTTCTGGACAACCAACATGTGATCACGCTTATTAAGGTGGGCGAGAGTGTACCGCTCAATGCGAATGTCACTATTGTTGACCAGTCATGGGCAAAAGCATGCTATGATGAGGATCCGGCGGTGAGCCAGAGCCCCAGCTATATAATGAGGTATGCCAATTATGCTGCACCTCCTGGCACCGGCGTACCATATTATGAAGTTAAAACTATTCCGCTATGCCCCAAGCTGACGCCAGATAGCCACAAGCCAAATATCTGCTCTGTACAAATGTTGCAGCTCATTCAAAATCCAACATTGCGTTCGATTATCCTCGGCGGTGGTGGTGAGGAGTCGATGAGGGAACAACTATCCATTCCCAGAGAGAAACTGGAGATCATAAAGGAGCCCGTGCCGCTGCCGGAACCCCGACCCGAGAAGGAAGGGAAAAAGGATATCGACGACCGCGGGTGGTTCCAAAAGCTGTTTAAGCCATAGAAGAACGTACATCAAAAAGGCCGGCTCCATATGGAGCCGGCCTTTTTCTGAAAATCTCGCCTTTTTACTTCACTTCAACCAACTCCACATCAAAGATAAGCGTGGCATTTGACGGAATGACGGGCGGGAAACCGCGCGCACCGTAACCCAATGTACTGGGGATAATGAGCGTGCGCTTGCCGCCTACTTTCATGCCGGCGACACCCTCGTCCCAACCCGCGATTACCATGCGCTTGCCAAGCTTGAACTCAAAAGACTTGCCGCGGTCGCGCGAGCTATCGAACTTCTTGCCCTTCTTTTCATCATTGTAGAGCCACCCCGTGTAGTGCACGAACACGATCTTACCAGGTACCGCTTCTTTGCCTGTGCCTACTTTTTGTACCTGATACTTGAGACCCGTCTTGGTCGTCACGGTCTCTGTTGCTGCTTCTGACATTTGAACACCTCCGATAATGAATGAAACTGCGATAACTAAAACCAACAACATCTTTAACTTCATATCTCCTCCTTTAATAGTAGCAAGTTGCAACTAGCAAGCAGCAAGCATAAGAATAAAAATCGGTTTCGTTTTGACGCTCTTCTACCTACTACTTGCTACCTGCTACTTGCTACTTCTTTTTATTCCACCAACTGATTTCTTATCGATTCTATCGTGCCGTTGCGATTGAGGATCGCCGTTGACTCAATAGTTGCACCCTTTTCATCCGTAGCGCGCGCGACGATAGCCACTGGCCACAGCCCTAGCACATTCGGATCGCCCTTTATCGAGAATTTCACCTCATCCAGCCTGCGTACGTCGATCCACTCATCGATCGCACCACCGTGATTCGCAACAAGGTTAAACTTTACCGCGACCGAACCGCCATCCGGATCCCTGAACGAGAACTGCACTGAACCCGTCCGCCCGTTGAACGTGACATCCTGTATGCTTCCCTTTGGCGGAATATTAGCACCCTCGGCTAAGCGCAAAGAGGAATCGCAGTGATTGGGAATGCCATCTTCATCATCATCAGCAGCGTCCTTCTGGTCGCGAATCACACACGTTGGCTCGATCTCCTCAACACACTTGCGAATACCAGGAACAACGCAGTCAACTATAACTACGCCGCAGCGCGCGCCAAGATTGGGCACATCATCCACAACACCGTTACAATCGTCATCTGTCCCCATATTCCTGCATTCTTCTACACTCGGCTGAAGCGGAACACAGACCGTCGGGCGACCGTTGCGACAACTCGCAACCGTCACGCTGCACGCGCCTTCACCGCAGCTGATATCCGCAAGCTTGTCATCGACCGCGCCATTGCAATCATCATCGATGCCGTTGCATCGCTCTTCGAGCGGGAATATCGTCTGAACACATTCGAGCCCGTTGTCCGGAAGACAGCGGTAGGCACCCTGACCACATGGCCCCCTCTTCTCACCGAGAATACAGCTATCACCCACATCATGCGTCAGGCGGCCACAGCCTCCACATTCATTGACCCGCCCCTCGCCCAGACGCGCAAAGACGCAACCCATCTTGGGCTCGCAGAAATCCTCGGTGCAAATATTGTTATCATTGCACTGCAGCTGCGAACTCCCGACACATCCACCGTCGATACAAATATCGTCGCTCGTACATGCATTCGAATCAAAACACGGCGTCCCGTTCTTTGCAGCAAGGTGACGACACACGCCATCGCGGCACCGGTCGCTCGTACACATATTGTCATCAGGCGTGCAGGCGCTGCCCTCCGAACGCGAGAACTCGGGCGCGCATTCGAGGAGGCCCGAGTCATCCTTGCGGCACGCATAGGAACCGATGGCGCATTCGTCTCCGCCCGGCATCAGACACGGCTCGCCAGGTTTGTGCTTGAGCTTGAGACATCCGCCGCAGGCGTTGGTAACGCCCTCATCGACTTCGCCATCGCAGTCATTATCCTTTTCATCGCAAACTTCATCGCGAGCAAGCTTGGCCGTACTGCAGGCAGTCCAAGGCGCCCAGGCGCCCTTCTCACAATACTGCCTGCTGAGACCACCCTCACAGACTCCCAAGCCACAGTCCTTCTTTTTCGTCAGCTCCTCGTCGATCTTGCCATTGCAGTTGTTATCTATTCCATCGCAAATTTCATCGCGCTTCTTACGCTCGGTCGAACAGGTTGACCACGGCTTCCATTCACCCCTGCTACAAATGCGCTTCGTCGACCCACCCTCACAGGCTCCCATGCCACAGATCTTCGTCTGCATGAGGTCCTCGTCGATGGCGCCGTCACAGTCGTTGTCGATCCCGTCGCAAATTTCCTTTTTCGGCTCGACGCGCTTGGAACTACACATCAGCGTGCCACCTCGCCGGTCGCATACGTATGTCCCCTCACGCTTACAAGCTCCAAGCTGACCGTTGTCACACGGCTTGCCCAAACCCTTCACATTATCCACCTGGCCGTCACAGTTATCGTCAATCTTATTTCCGCAAATTTCCACACGTGGCGCACCTGCCACAGCCGTACAAACCAATGAATGCTTCTCATCGCTGCAGACCATGCCACCTATACGCTTGCAAGCACCTATACCTGCACTGCACTTCTCGCCCAGCTTTTCAAAACCCTCGTCTATCTCTCCATTGCAGTTATTATCGATCTTATCGCCACAGATCTCCCTGCTCGGGGTCCTGGGCTCACACTGCACGAGCTTGCCATTTGCACAGACAGGAACGGTGACACTGCAGGCACCTACGCCGCAGGATTGATCTCCCAATCCCTCGTCGACATCTCCGTTACAGTTGTTATCGATACCGTCACAGATCTCCTTCGAAGGTTCGCCAGGAGATGCGTTACACATCGCCCCTGTTAAATCTTCGCGGCATCGCCAGGTCCCGTTCACTCGGCAAGCGCCCACGCCCACATAGCAGCGCCGTCCCACCTTGAACGGTTCATCGATATGGCCATCACAGTCATTGTCGATACCATCACAACGCTCGGGCCTGTCGGGATAGATCAATGGGTCGCGATCATTGCAGTCACCGCCACAGGTCGCATATCCGTCAGCATCCTTATCGAATCCCTCATCGACCTTGCCGTCACAATCATTATCCATACGGTCGCACAGCTCCGCGCGCGAGCCCGGAAGGAGCACGGAAACACAGCGCCCCACACCCGCCGTGCAGTCCATGATGCCGTGGCGACACTGACCCAGATTTTCTGTCTTACAGGGACGGTTGCACCCCATGCAGGTACGATCGACACTGCTCCACGCGCTACCCGCGGGACACTTGGTCTGAACGGCAAGGGATGAAATAGGGGTTAATAGTGCGGCGAGCACAATAGTCGCCGCACTAGCAAGGGGTATTATTGAAAGTAAATGTTGGTTGCGCTTCACTCTTCACTCTTCACACTTCACGTTCTCATTAGTGTCTAAAATGACGTTCACCCGTAAACACCATCGCCATATTGTGTTCGTCGGCTGCCGCGATGACTTCTTCATCGCGGACCGAGCCGCCCGGCTGCACTATCGCCGCAGCACCTGCCTCGGCTGCAGCATCAACACCATCGCGGAATGGGAAAAACGCATCTGAGGCAAGCGCGCTTCCCTTGAGTGACGACTGTGCCTTCATAACTGCAAGCTTTGACGCATCCACTCGGCTCATCTGACCTGCGCCGATGCCGAGAGTGCGATCCGCCGCCGTGTAGACGATGGCATTTGATTTAACGTGCTTCACGATGCGCCAGCCAAAGCTTAAGCCAGCCCACTCCTCATCCGTGGGTTGACGCTTGGTTGCTACGCGCGCATTGCGAATGTCGAGATCCGACACGTCGCGCTGCTGCACGAGCAAACCGCCGGTGACCTGTTTCATCATCCAGCCCGGACGCTCGCAGGTTGCGTCGAGTCCAGGAACAGCGATCAGGCGAAGGTTCTTTTTCTTGGTAAGAACCGCCATGGCCGCGTCATCGAACGCCGGCGCCGCTACCACCTCAAAAAATGTTTCCGCAATGAGCCCCGCCGTCTTCTCATCGAGCGGACGCGTCACACCAATGATACCGCCAAACGCTGATGTCGGATCGCATGCGAAAGCCTTTTCAAACGCGTCCGTGATCGACTGATCGGACACCGCCGCACCACACGGGTTGGCATGCTTGAGGATAATGCAAGCATACGGCCAGTCATGCAGATCCTTTGTGATCTCGATCGCCGCATCCGCATCCATGATATTATTGTATGAGAGCTTCTTGCCGTGGAGCACCTCGGCCGTCACCGTTGAGGGCTCTACACTCGCGCGCATGTCACGATAGAATGCCGCCTTCTGATGCGGGTTTTCACCGTAGCGCATGTCCGCGACCTTATCGAATGTGAACCCGACGACATTCGGAAGGCCCTCAATCGGTTTCGCTTCATCATCCAGGCCACCCAAATGCGTCGCAATCGTCGCATCGTAGCGCGCGGTCGTCGCGAACGCCTTCTTAGCTAAACGAAATCGCGTCGCATCGCCCAGTGCACCGTCGTTGTCTGAAAGTTCCTTCGCAATATCGTCGTAGTCAGCCGGATCGACGACAATAGCGACGTCGTTGTGATTCTTTGCCGCTGAGCGAACCATCGTAGGTCCACCGATGTCGATATTCTCGATCGCATTCTCGAACGTACACTTGGGATCGCTCGTAACCTTCTCGAACGGATAGAGGTTCACGACGACCAGGTCTACCGGCCCAATCTTGTTCTCCTTTGCCTGCTCAACATGTTTGGCATCGCTGCGCTTGTAGAGGATGCCGCCGTGCACCTTGGGATGCAGCGTCTTAAGCCGGCCCTCGAATACCTCAGGCGAACCCGTGTAATCAGCGATATCAATTACATCGATGCCAGCATCACGG
>Ga0075115_10000732_pt1 | contig 16186 bp, 14 predicted proteins | sample AntAceMetag02UKH_FD_69785 | JGI IMG/M metagenome (GOLD analysis project Ga0075115, IMG submission 69785) | Saline lake microbial communities from Ace Lake, Antarctica - Antarctic Ace Lake Metagenome 02UKH | ecosystem: Environmental > Aquatic > Non-marine Saline and Alkaline > Saline | place... | reverse complement strand
TTGTTCGTTCTGTGAGCATTATCTTTTTCCAAAACTGCTCTGGGCCAGGATTCTTTACTTGTTTGCAATACTATGGCTGGTCACTTGATCACGATGATTAACCTTTTCTCAATTTCCGGCTGTCACCTATGCGGAGGGTCAGTTTTATGGAATCAAAGTATTCTATCAGCGGGATTAAATACTTGCGGGATACTAATGCTATTTCCTTAAATTGAGGTGTTGTGATTTCTCCATGTAACTTCAGATAAGCCACAAGCTGATCTTTTAATTTGTTTACCGCCTGCGCATAAAAATAAAGATCTTCCTTTACTTTAAGCAGCAGTCCTTCATTAACAAGCAGCATTAGCACGTCTTTTGCCTGTTTTGTATCAACATCAAACGATTTGCTCACGTCCTTGAAGTAGGGCGGCGTGAGACCGCTTTCAAGATATGTATCCAGCATTTTTGCCTTTATATCAGCCTGGTCAACTTTAAGGGAAACTGTATGCGAGGATAAACTAACGGTATTTTCGTCCTGGATAATTGTTTTATCTTTTATCATTTGCCCAAGCATAAGATGAAAAAGTTTTGTTTGCAGGGCGGAAGGGAACTTTGATCTTAATTCTTCTTTAGGCATGCCGGCCTTTAGGGGATTTGTCTTATGATAATTTGACAGGTAATCAATTGTTTCTTTTTTTAATTTTCCAATGCCGTTGTTATGAACGTAGATCCGGCTTTCCCTGTCAAAACAGATAATCGATTTTTTTGATAAAAGGTTCTGTATAGTGCTATCAAGCTGCTTTTCAGTAAGATTAGTCATTATTTTAAGGTCGGAAAAGGAAACACCAGTATAGCCTGAATCATCAACATGAGATAAAATTATATCTTCTGGTATGTTGCCGACAATTTCTTTTAACCGTTTAATCACATCCGGCTTAAAGCGTTTGTGCTTTCCGGGTATTGGATTTAATATATGCCCGCCGCCGATAGTTCGTATCGGGGAATAACTTCTTATAACAAACCTGTCGTCTTTTACTACCACGACCGGAGAGTCGAGCCGTATCTGGGCTAAAGTTGTTTCACCAGGGGCAAGCTCCTCTTCTTCGAGCAGAATAAGAATGCCCAGCACTTCGCTGGTTCCTGTATGAAATCTTACGCGTGTCCGGTTTTTAGCAGATTTTTTGTTTCCTTTAATATAGTTTAGCAGGACATCAATCATAAAGCTCGGTTTTAGATCGCCCGGGGTCGATAATACCTGGCCGCGTGTTACAGATGACTTTTCAAGCCCCTGAAAATTAATGGCTGTGCGCATTCCAGCTTCAGCAGCATCCAGGCTTTCGTTATGTACCTGAATTCCACGCACCTTTGATGTAATACCTGACGGATATATCATGATGTTGCTGCCGACATGAATGTTTCCTGATATAAGTGTCCCTGTAATTACAGTTCCAAATCCTTTCATGGTGAAGACGCGGTCAACAGGAAGTCTGAACAGGCCTGTTGTTGTGTGTACGGGTACTGAAACAGCCAGTTCGTTAAGGGTTTTGATAAATTCCGGGATTCCTTTGCCTGTGGCAGATGATACAGGAACAATTGGACTGTTTTCCAGAAATGTTCCTTTGAGAAATTCCTTAATGTCTTCCAGTACAAGCTCCATCCATTCTTCATCTACAAGGTCGGTTTTAGTCAGAGCAACAAATCCGTGTTTTATGCCTAAGAGAGAACATATTTCCATGTGTTCTCTGGTCTGGGGCATTACGCCTTCGTCAGCGGCAATAACAAGAACTACGATATCAATTCCTGTAGCCCCTGCCACCATGTGTTTTATAAATTTTTCATGTCCCGGCACATCAACGATTCCAATATGCTGTCCGCTGGGAAGATCCATTGAGGCAAAGCCTAATTCGATTGTTATGCCGCGAAGTTTTTCCTCTTTTAAACGGTCTGTGTTGATTCCGGTAACAGCTTTAATAAGCGATGTTTTGCCGTGATCAATATGTCCTGCTGTTCCTAATATTATTTGTTTCAAATCTTATGTTTTCCTGTTTTGATGTTAACTGCTCAGGTGTTGAGACCTTTTACCTAAAAGCCTTCAGCCTTCAGCCTGTCCACCTGAATAATTACACGCAATAAATCTAAAAATCAAGAGACATGGAATAAAGAATCGAGACCCAAAGGAACAGGTTTTTCAGGATTATTGTATATTGACTTTCAGAAAAAGATCACCGTTCCGGTCGTCTGATATCTTTTTCCCCAGGCCTTTTAATCTCAGCATGGTTCCGTCACTGATGCCAGGAGGGGCTGTAACCCTTATAAGTCTTTTATGAAAACCCCATGGGATATTAACCAGCTTACTTGTTCCTTTAAGTGCTTCACCGGAAGTTATATCTATAGATCCGTAAAGATGAGGTTCATTACTGCGTCCTATGGGACGAATAACCTGAAGACGGCATGTTTTTTTCTTTACAGTTGCTTTGCGAATTTTCTTGCTGATATGAGGTTCAGGCAAAAGCAGAAAAATTTTTAATAATATAATTCCGAAAACAAATCCGCCAATATGCGCCCACCATGCTATGCCTGCTGTCTTGCCACTGGTTAGCGCAGCTTGAAGAAACTGCAGGACCAGCCAGAACCCGAGGAAAAAAAATGCTGATATCTCAATAAAATAAGGGATTATAAAAATTGGAATCAGTGTTAATATTCTGGATTTTGGATAAAGTATAAAATAGGCGCCCATTATGCCTGCTATTGCGCCGCTTGCTCCTATGACAGGTGTAGCTGAATTAAGATTAAAAACAAAGTGTGAAAAGCCTGAGGCCATTCCACAGAGCATATAAAAAACAAGATAACGCAGAGGGCCGAGGCGATCTTCTACATTGTCTCCAAATATGTAAAGGAACCACATGTTACCTAAAAGATGCCAGAATCCTCCATGCAGAAACATAAATGATACAAGAGAAAAAATCTGCTGACCTGTTGTGAAATATTGGGCAACATGGGGTACAGAATACCTTGCCGGCACGAGTCCATAGAGATATATAAAGTGTTCAATCCCCGGGCCATGACCCAGTTCCAGTAAATATATTATTACATTAACAGCAATGAGTGAATTGTTGACTACAGGATAATTTTTAGAAGGGATTGTGTCGCGTAAAGGTATCATGGGTGATTCGGGTTGTGGTGCCGGAGGTCGGAATCGAACCGACACGAACTCAAAGCTCGGAGGATTTTGAGTCCTCTGCGTCTACCAATTTCACCACTCCGGCACAAAATGATTTTTAAGTAACTTTAAAGTAATTGTCAATAGAATTGCGCTAATTTAAAACAGCAAAAATATCGTCTGCAGGAACAGCTCCGTGTCTTAAAATTTTTGGGACATTACCGGTAACATCTATTACCGTTGATCCAGGGCCTCCCTTAAGCGGCCCTGCATCAAGTATAAGATCAAGTTCATCTGCAACCAATGAATCAATATCAGGGATTTCAGAACATCCGGAATTGCCTGAAAAATTGGCGCTGGTTCCTGTAATAAAGCTGTCCAGCTCATTTATAAGAGCACACGCAACCTTATGCTCAGGTATGCGTACGCCAATTGTACCAATGCCTGCTGTAAGATTTTCCGGAAGGTTGTTTTTTGCCTTAAATACGATTGTTATTTTTCCCGGCCAGAACCTGTCCATGATAATTGATGCATAAGAGGGGATGTCTTGCACAAGACTGTGTAAGGCTTTTTTATTTTTTATCAGCACGGAAACAGGTTTATTATAAGGCCGCTGCTTTATTTTAAAAACCTTGTCAACTGCGTCTGCATTAAAAGCGTCTGCTCCAAGCCCATAAATAAAACTTGTTGGAAACACAATAACATTGCCCTGCCTTATAACATTTGCGGCTTCTTTTATTAAAGAAGGCTCAGGATTAACCGGATTTATATGTCTTATCTTATCAATCACTTAACACATGACCCCTAATACATTTCATGACATATTAAGCATGTAACCGTTTACGGTTGTCGGTTCACCGTTCACGGTTTTACCAAACTTCTAAATCTTCAAAAGAGGACCCCGTAATTTTCTCTACCTTCTGTTTTTTTAACAGAGAAGTTTTATGTTTAAAATCTCAAATTACAGTTGAAAAAAATTAAATCATATTGAGTTTATCTGATTTCCGGTCAACCTGAAGCGCTATTTCTGTTTTAAAATCATCAAGAATTTTTTCAAGTTCAGGATCAGAAAGGGCAAGTATCTGTGCTGCAAGAATACCTGCATTTCTTGCGCCTGGTTTTCCGATAGATACGGTTGCAACAGGAATGCCGGGCGGCATCTGAACAGTGGAAAGAAGTGAATCCATACCCTTTAAAGCAGAAGAATCAACAGGCACGCCAATAACCGGAAGGGATGTATTGGCAGCCATAGCGCCGGCAAGGTGGGCTGCATGACCTGCGCCGGCAATGATAATTTTCATCCCCCTTTTTTTTGCTGAACATGCAAAAGCAGATGCCTTTTTAGGGCTCCTGTGGGCTGACGCAACAGTCATTTCATATGCTATTCCGAATTTTTTCAGGATTGCGATTGTTTCTTCCATAACAAAGTAATCAGAATCGCTCCCAATAACAATTCCAACCAGTGGAGTTTCTTTAAGCCTTTTAACAGCCTTTTGTCCTATATCCTTTCGATAATAGGCCTTGTCCCATGATATTTTTGAGACAGCTTTGTATGTTTTTGATATTGCATCTGTGATAGAATCTCCAAGCGCTGTAACACCAAGAACGCGTCCGCCGTTTACAACAAAGACTTTATCCTTTTCAGCAGTACCGGCATGAAACACAACCGCATCTTTCATACGCCCGATCTTTTCCAGGCCTTTAATCGGCATGCCTTTTTTATATGACCCCGGATATCCGCCTGACGCCATTACAACGCACATTGATGGCCTTTCGTCGATTTCCATACTGCATTTATCAAGATTTCCGTCAATACATGCCTCCATTATCGGGACAATATCGCTTTTCATGCGTATTAACAAAGGCTGGGTTTCAGGGTCTCCAAAGCGCGCGTTAAATTCAAGAACTTTAATCTGATCTCTGTTGATCATAAGCCCCGCATATAAAACACCTTTGTATGGACGATTTTCAGATTCCATTGCACGAACAGTTGGTATCATAACCTCATCCATAATTTTTTTGCTTATATATCTGTCTACTATCGGCGCAGGAGAATAGGCTCCCATGCCTCCTGTATTCGGGCCTTTGTCGTTTTCATAGATTGCCTTGTGATCCTGAGATGAAGGAAGAGGGAGCACGGTTTTACCGTCAGTAAAAGCAATAAAGGAAGCTTCTTCGCCAAACAGGCATTCCTCAATTACCACCTTGTTTCCTGCAGGGCCAAAATCTTTTTTTACCATTATTTTTTTTAACGCCCTGATAGCCTCATTAATTGTTGCGCATACGATTACGCCTTTGCCGGCGGCAAGACCGTCGGCTTTTACAACAACAGGGGCGCCTGTTTTTCGTATATAGCTTTCCGCCTTTTTGTAACCTGTAAAAGTCTGACCAACAGAAGTTGGGATTTTGTATTTGTTCATCAGGTCTTTTGCAAATGACTTGCTGGATTCTATTTCAGTAGCCTTTTTTGTTGACCCGAAAATTTTAAGGCCCTGAGATTCAAAAACATCGACTATGCCTTGAGAAAGCGGTGCCTCTGGTCCAACCACGGTCAGATCAATATTTTTTTCTTTTGCAAACAAAACAAGCCTGTCTATGTCGTCTGCCTTGATTGGCACACAGGCTGCTGTTTTAGCTATTCCGGCATTACCGGGTGCGCAATATATTTTTTTTACTTTTGGACTCTGAGCAATTTTCCATACAAAGGCATGTTCTCTGCCGCCGCTTCCTATTACTAAGACCTTCATAATACCTCCATAAAAACAACTTTCACAACAGAGACCACAGAGAGCACAGAAATTTCTGTGTGCTCTCCGTGGTGAAATTTAATCGAAATGTACGTATGTTTAAGTTGTTGCGAGTTTTTCCAGAAAATCCTGTTTTTTCTTATCAAGTTCCTGTCCGTTTATTTTTGCTCCTTTAATGCCACCGTTTAAAGAAATTTCCATAAGATAATATTTGTCGTTATCAAGTATCATAATATCTATGTGTGCATAAGGAAATTTTCCGCGTTCCATGATGTGGCGGCAGAATTTTTCTTTTTTACTGTCCAGGTTATAGACAGAACTCTTACCTCCCATGGATATGTTTTTCCTGAAATTATTTGGGTTATATCTTACATATGCTTCAACGTAATCATCAACAATGATTACACGGACATCTGTACAGTTTTCCATAAACGGCTGTATAATAAAAGGATATAAATTTTCGGACATGGCCATTGAACTGTAAACATTTTCAATTGATTCCCATCTTTTGATTCCCATGCCGCAATGCCGGTGATCTTCTTTTGTAACAGAAGGACCGATATTATTTATATTATACTGATTTATTGAATCAATTAAATCCACTCGTCGATTTACAACACATGTATAAGGCAGCATCCATTCCTTAAAAACAAAAGCCTGTGCGACTTTGGAGCTGTTTAAAGTTTGTGAAAGAGGGGAGGGGAGGCAGCGTACGCCGCGTTCAAGCAGGTCTATAAGCATATGTGATTTTAGATATCTTGATGATATAATGCCTATAATAGTATCGTTGCTGCCAAGCTTATGATACTGTTTTTTTATTTCTTCACTTTTTCTGATAATCATAGGGGTCTCATCCTGGTTGGTGTTTTTTTATGCCAAGCTCAATTAATTTATCCAGAAGTCTGCTGAAGCTGATTCCTGCTGTTTTTGCGGCCAACGGCAAAAGACTTGTTTCAGTCATGCCTGGTATGGTGTTGGTCTCAAGAATATAGATATCTTTATCATCAAGAATCATGTCTGTTCGGCTGTATCCTCTGCAGAAAAGAGCCTTATGTGCCATTTTTGCATAAGTTTTAGCCTTGTCAGATATAGCATCATCAATACGGGCAGGACAAATTTCCTGAGTTATTCCTGTAGTATATTTTGCATGAAAATCAAAAAAATCATGATCTTTATCAGGTACAATTTCAACAACAGGCAGTGCTTCAGGTTTATCATTACCAATAACAGAGCCTGTAATTTCAATGCCTTTAATATATTTTTCAATAATAACCGTTTTATCAAAAGCAAAAGCATCATTAACAGCACTTTTAAGTAAATCCATTGATCTGACAATGGACATCCCGATGCTTGAACCTCCGCTGACCGGCTTGACCACAAGAGGCATGCCAAGTTGCCCGGCACATTCTTCAGGATCGATTCTATCGTATTGATTAACGGCAATATATGGGGGGAAAGGGATACTGGATTGCTTATAGAGTTTTTTTGAAACAAGCTTATTCATTGCAACAGCACTTCCAATGACCCCTGACCCCTGATATGGGATGTTAAGCAGATCAAGAAGTCCCTGGATTGTGCCATCTTCGCCAAAAGATCCGTGCAGTATTATAAGGGCAAAATCAATTGCAGAGGCATTTGCTACCAGGCGGTTAAGGTCTGTTTTTGGATCATACCTTATTACAGAGTATTTTTCCTTGTCCAGAGCCGCATATACCTGGTCTCCACCACAGATGGAAACCTTGCGTTCAGAAGAAACACCTCCGGAAAGAAGAGCAAGCGTTAATTTTTTCATTATCTAATTATTAGATTCAAATGATTTGAATATCTGCTGCTTAGCCTTGTTGTACTCTTCCTGTGTAATCATTTTATCTTCAAGCAGTCTGGCAAGGTTTGTGAGTTCTTTTATACGCATAGTAGTTGGATCCTCTATCTGTAAAAACTGTTTTGACTGATTGATATCCAATGCAGGGGCATTTCCCGGCCTGCCCATTTTAAAGGAAGCCAGCCCTCCCATAATGTTTACTTCAACAGGTCTTCCGCTGAACATTGGAGAACTCAGAGTTTCCTTAAGGGTTTTGCCTTCTTCTTTCATCCGTCTGTAGATATAATATATAACGGCAATTATTATCAGACAGCCGCCTATAAAAATCCATAACATATAATTAATGATACCACGGAAAAAAACAACTATAAAAACGACACCTGCAAACAGAACAACATGAAGTACGAGTATAAGATACGCCAGCATTACCCCTTTAAAGGGAGAACCTTCATTTTCTTTCTTAAACAACATCAGGTTATTTATTAAGTCCTTTTAATACGTTTGATAAGATTTTCCTCATATTGCTGAGGAACTTCAAACATTACCGGCGTGTTTCGTATTGAATTCAGCTTCATTATAAGAAAATTCAGTTTTTTTAACAAACAATATTTTTCAGCAGTTTCTTTCATGCCTGACAGCAGTTCTTCAGTTTTTGTTATTTCCTTTTTTAATTCAAGCTCGGGGGGAAGGCAGTCAGCATTTTTTAATATTTTGTAGGCAAGGCTCAATTCTCCCGAAACACACACATCATCTTCAAAAACAAGAGGTTTGCCTGAACCCGGCAGATCATCAAACTCTCCATTTTTTTGAGCGTGCAGGATACGTTTTTCCACAATTTTTTCGAAACCTGTAAACATAATGATAGTCTTTGTTTTCTAAAGACTTTATCAGCGTTCGTTTCACTTTTACTCGAACCCTTGAATCCTTGAACCCTTTGTATCCTTTGTAATCACACCGACTTAATCGAAGAAAACTCACTTGTTTTACCTTAGTTAACAACAACTAATCGGGAATTGATCCTAATATAGTTAATATAATATTATCAAGCTCAAAAAATAAAAATACCCCTCTTTTTAATTTTAAGAGGGGTATTTATGAATATGGTGGCGATGCAGGGAGTTGAACCCCGGACACTACGGATATGAGCCGTATGCTCTAACCGACTGAGCTACATCGCCGAAACTGTGAGACCTTTGCATAACTGCCATTTTTACGTGATGCGGCGTCAAGCTCAAACTTCAATCCTCGAAATATTCAATATATTCCTGCGGTTGAAATTTTTGCCTTCCTTGCCTGACTAAAAAATGTCGCATTCTGCAAAGGTCTCACTGTTTTATAATTTTTTAAAAGAAATTTTTGTAGCAACTCACATTTATATAGTCAAGATAAAACAGGATATTGATATAATCTTTATGCGGGCGATGAGCTCATAACCTTAATCGAATACTCTTCTATGTTGCCTGAACTATATGGGAACACCATCATAAATTTGAGGGTTTTGCCGGGTTTAAGATTTACGTTTGAGCTATTATCCCCCATACGGTTTGCAAGTTTTTGGTTAATTAAGCTTATATCCATAGTTGACAAATCATTTTCAGAAAGCAGATTTCCGCAGTAAACAGAAGCATGCTTTAAAATATTTTTTTCCTTGTCATATAGTTTGCCTCCTATTCTAATAAAGCTTCGCGCTTGAGAATATTCATTTTTAACTGTGCCGGATACAATAAACAATTTTTCTGACTTGGAGTTGTTAATAAATTTGTCTGAAACATCAAGAATATTTATGTGGAGATTCCCTGCATCATAAACATCAGGAGCGCTAAGAGTGCCTATAAAAGGAATTTTTATATTCAGATTTTCCAGTATTATATAACCACCGTAGAGGCCACCAGCTAAAAGCGTTATAATTAATATAATAAGTATGGGAGTACTGACATATTTTTTTCTAACTGATTTTATTTTTTGTTCGTTATTTATTATTGGCGTTTTTTCAGTCTTGTGTTCAGGTTCTTCAATTTCATCCAGCTGTGATGTTTTCAGTTTATCTTCTCCTGCCTCTGAGGGTTCTATCCCTGCTTCCACGGCAGTTTTTTCTTTACCAGAAGTTTTTTCATTTTCAGGCTGATTTTCCCTGTTTTTTTCATCATCTTCTAATTCCAGATCATATTCTTTGAATTTTTCCTCAAAGTTATCTTTGACTTCAGATGTTTCTTCCAGCTCAAGATTATAGGAATCAGGGCTGTCTTTTTTAAATGAAGACTTTGTTTTTTGGTCTTCGACAAACATTTTTTCAATGTCGTAAAGATCAAAGCTCTCTTCCTCGATTTCAGATGTTTCTTCGGTTATTTTGAATTTTTTATCAGCATCTATTTCCGTTCCATGTGTTTTTTCTAAGTCAAGGCCGGACAAATCAGGTTCAGATTCCTCAGGGAAATCATCTATGCCTGACAGGTCAATATCTTCTTCCTTGTCAGCATCGGTTTTTTCCGGTATTTCAGGCCCCTGTATTTCTTCTAAATCCAGGCCAGGTAAATCAGGTTTATCTTCTTTAGTTTCAAATTCTTCAGGCAGGTTATCTATATCTGAAAAATCAATCTTTTCTTCCTTATGTCCTGAATTACTAATTTTAAAATCAGGCATTTCTATATCAGAATCGGTTTTTTCCTGTTGGATAATTTCTTCATCTGATAAATCAGAATTTTCAAGCTCAAGCAGTGGATAAGCCATAAAAATGTTCTGACATTTTGAACACCTGACCTTAGAACCCGTTTGCTTTAAAAGATTTTCATCTAAATTAAATTTTGTATTACATTTTTCACAAATGATAATCATTGGATACTCCTGATGGTTATAATTTCATATGGTAAATATCCGGTAAATATCTAAAATCCTCATTATAGTCAATCCCATATCCAATAAGAAATCCGTCTTTAACAGCATGGCCAATGTAATCGACCTTGATATCTGTCTTCCGCCGTTCATGCTTATCAAGCAAAGAGCAGATCTTTACAGATTTTGGTCCAAAAGATTTGAAATGATCAACAAGATAGGTTAATGTTAAACCTGTATCTACAATATCTTCGATGATCAGCACATCCTTATTTTTTATGTCAATTTCTATGTCCTTGGTTAAATTGATTTTACCTGATGAAGATGTTCCCGATCCATAGCTGGAAACACGAACAAAATCAATTTTAACCGGAATGGTGAGACTGCGCATTAAATCAGACAGGAAAATAACAGATCCTTTTAGAACACCTATAAGGATTAATTCACTATTTTTATAATCAGATGAAATCCTGCGGGCAAGGTCATTTACTATTATGTCTATGCTGTCTTTTTTAAGCACCGGGATAAATTCAGTCATAATAACCACCTAAAATTTTTATGAAAATATATTAAATCAGCTTTCATGTCAATATATTAAATCTGTTACAAACCCACATCCGCCAGTTTTTTAATCAGCAATTTTTGTTTATTGTTAAGATTTTTGGGTGTAAAAATATTTATAATCACAAAAAGATTTCCTTTGCCCCGGCCATTCATATTAGGGATACCGTGGTTTGAAAGTCTCATTGTAGTTTTATGGTTGGTTCCGGCAGGTATTTTCAGGCTTAATTTTTTTCCTTCAACAGTTGGTACAGAAATACTTGTTCCAAGAAGAGCATCGCTAAGTTTTATTTCTCTGTTGATATACAGGTCGTATCCTTTTGCGCTGTAAACCGGATCGTCAATTACGTTGGCCTGGATGTACAGGTCTCCCGGAGGTCCTCCATATGGACTTTTTTCACCTTTTTCTGCAAGTCGAAGTTTTTTTCCTGAAATCATTCCTTTTGGAATTTTTACAGTTATATTTTTAATGCTGCCATCAAGTTCCAGCCTCACTGTTTTACTGGTTCCGGTAGCTATTTCCTGTATGGTAAGAGGCATTTCATACATCAGATCAGAACCTTTAACCCGGGCCTGCTGGTGTCTTGGACAGGAACCACCACCGCCAAAAGGGGAATTGTTCCCAAACGCAAAGCGCTTACCACCACCGCGTTTACCTCCGGAGAAGTTTGCGCCGCCAACGCCAAACTCTTTCAGAATATCTGAAAAATCAAACCCCCTGAATATATCTTCCTGAGAATATCTCTGCTGGAATCCAGTTGATCCAAATGTGTCATATTGACTGCGTTTTTCCTTATCGCTCAGAACAGCGTAAGCCTCGCTTATTTTTTTGAATTTTTCTTCGGCAGCTTTATCTCCCTCTGTGTGATCCGGGTGATACTTCATAGCGAGTTTTCGATAGGCTTTTTTGATTTCAGCATCAGAAGCTTTTTTATTTACACCAAGTGTTTTATAATAATCAATTCCAGGCATTTATATTTCCTTATATTTCACCATTATTAAATTTTCAAGAAAACCGTACAATAACGTTTTTTATGAGTTTGTTAAAATTTAATTAACTTTTGTTTTCAATTAGTTAATCTAAGTAATATGAACTAAGCTGTCAACTCCTGGCATTCAGTTTTCCCTGTGATGCTTTAATAGAAATCATAATAGCGGAAAGCGCAGCAGGGGTGATTCCTTCTATACGGGATGCCTGGCCTAATGATGACGGCTTTATTGAAGAAAGTTTTTCTTTTAATTCATTTGAAAGGCCGTGCACTTTAAGAAAATCAAAATCTTCCGGTATTATTAACCCTTCCATGTTTTTAAATTTCTTAATTTCATTTAACTGTCTTTTAATATAGCCTTCGTATTTGATTTCTATTTCCACCTGCCTGGAAACTTTTTTACTTATCTGGTCAGGGCTTTTTGCCAATATCTCAACGCCATTGTAATCAAATTCTGACCTTTTAAGAATCTGATCAAGATATACACCATTATTTAAAGGTTTTGTTCCGATTTTTTGCAGATATTCGTTTGTTTTTTCTGAGGGTTTGATAAGTGTTTTTTTAATTCTTTTTATCTCCCTGGTGATCTGTTTTTCCCGCTGTTTAACATCATAAAGAGTTTCATCGTTAATAAGCCCCAGGTTATACCCTTTTTCAGTCAGCCTTAAATCAGCATTGTCTTCCCGCAGCATAAGCCTGTATTCTGCTCTTGAGGTGAAGATGCGGTAAGGTTCACGAGTTCCCCTGGTTACAAGATCATCGATCATAACCCCCATGTAAGCCTCTGACCTGTCCAGAATAAAGGGAGGTCTTGCCTGAACTTTGCAGGCTGCATTAATGCCTGACCACATGCCCTGAGCAGCAGCTTCTTCATAGCCTGACGTGCCGTTAATCTGTCCGGCTAAAAAAAGGCCTGCAATTAACCTGGTTTCAAGCGTGGGTTTAAGTTGCAGAGGATCTAAATAGTCATATTCAATGGCATATGCGGGACGCATTATTTCAGCCTGTTCGAGCCCTTTTATGGATCTGACAAAGCGCAGTTGAATTTCCATTGGCAGGCTGTTGCCCAGACCGCTTGCGTAAATTTCATCAGTATCAAGGCCTTCGGGTTCAAGTATAATCTGATGTCTGTCCTTATCTGGAAATTTTACGATCTTGTCTTCGAAAGAAGGGCAGTATCTGGCGGAAACTCCTTTTACGATTCCGCCATAAAGAGCAGAAAATTTTAAATTATCCTGAACAATTTTATGGGTGTTAATGCCGGTATGTCCGATATAGCTTGACATCTGTGGCATAATAATATTGCCGGTAGAAAATGAAAAGGGAGTAGGGGCCTGTTCTGAATCCTGTTTTGTAAACATGGAAAAATCAATACTTGTTTTTTTAAGCCTCGGAGGAGTACCGGTTTTCATTCTTCCAAGTTTAAAACCCAGCTCTCTGAGATGTGCGGGAAGACCGTAGGATGCAAATTCACCGGCTCTTCCAGCCTTGATTGAATGAAAGCCTATGTGTATTAAACCACTTAAAAATGTTCCTGTAGCAAGAACAACCGAGTTGGCCTGATATCCAAATCCTGTATTATCCTCAATGCCTGCAATCCTGTTTCCTTCAATAACGAGCCTTTCAACAAGCGCCTGCTTTAGTTCCAGATTAGGCTGTTTTTCAATCGCAGCCTTCATGGCAACATGATAACGTATTTTGTCATTCTGCGTTCTTGTTGAATGAACAGCAGGTCCTTTTTTAGTATTCAATGTTCTGTACTGTATTGCGGTTTTGTCCGCCACTTTTGCCATTTCACCGCCAAGAGCATCTATTTCTTTTACAAGCTGTCCTTTTGCCATTCCTCCTATGGAAGGGCTGCATGGCATTGCAGCCAGTTTATCAAGATCAATTGCCAGCAGAAGAACATTACAGCCCATTCTTGCAGATGCAAGCGCAGCTTCACATCCTGCATGGCCGGCGCCTACAACAATAACATCATATTTTGTCTGGTAAAAAGCCATATAATAATTTTTCACTTTCTTTTTTTAAAGCACTATATATAATTGCTTTATTATTCAGGTCAAGCAACTAATAAAAGAAAGGTAAAACTGAAAATGCATCTTGAACCTGTCAGCAATAAAAAAAGATATTATGATTTTAATACCTATCTTAGAACTGTTTTTGGATGCAGAGTTCAGAAGATAACACTTGATGCCGGCCTGTCCTGCCCTAACAGGGATGGAAAAATATCAAAAAAAGGCTGTATATATTGCAATGCCCGGGGCTCAGGAACCGGGGCTCATGCAAAAGGGCTTTCAATTACCGAACAGATGTTAGATGGTAAGAAATGGCTTTCCAAAAGATATAAGGCTAAGAAATTTCTTGCTTATTTTCAATCTTTTACAAATACATACGCGCCAATTGACAAACTGAAAAGTCTTTACGATGAAGCTCTGGCAATAGATGATGTGGTTGGGCTTTCAATAGGCACAAGACCTGATTGCGTGGATGAATCGATTTTGAATCTTCTTCGGAATTACGCAAAATATTATCATATATGGATAGAATACGGTCTTCAGTCAATACATGATGCCACGCTTGCGCTTATAAACCGCGGCCATGATTTTCAATGTTTTAAAAAAGCGGTACAGGCTACTCAAAACAGAGGAATAAAGATATGCGCGCATGTAATTTTAGGGCTTCCTGATGAAACAAGGAGTCAGATGCTTGAAACAGCAAAAAAAATCGCCGATATGGGCATAGACGGAATAAAGATACATCTTCTTTATGTTGTTAAAGGAACAGCGCTTGAAAAACTTTATGAGCAGGGCAAATACAAATGTCTTGCTCAGCAGCAGTATGTTGACCTTGTGTGTGATTTTCTTGAGATTATTCCGCCTGATATGGTAATTCAGCGTCTTACTGGAGATCCTCATCCTGATGAACTCGTTGCACCAAAATGGTCGTTAAATAAAAGGGGAACGCTTGATCTGATAAATAAAACTCTTGAAAACAGAAATTCTTATCAGGGAAAGTTTGTGGATAGTTGACGGAAGGCATTACTTCTGTTATTGCACGAAGAAAAATTTCTGCAACTATTCAGCCACGGATTTACACAGACCCGCCCGCCACTGCGAGGCACGAGCGGGCAGGTGAACGCAGATAGTTTTAACTACAAGTAGTCAGATGAATAAAATCGCAAAGCGATTAACTCCTGAACCTTGAACTGTAAACGGTTACAGAATTATAAAAAAACATCCGTGATAATCCTCCAAAGACGGACAAGTCAGTGTAGATCGGCGGCTGAGTGATTACAAATTTCTTTAGAAAGGATAAATAATAACATGGAAAGAACATTATCTATTATAAAACCGGATGCGGTTTCTCGCGGCCTTACAGGTAAAATTATTGAGAGATTTGAAGAAAACGGTCTGAAAATTGTTGCCATGAAGATGATTTATATGACCAAGGCAGAGGCACAGGGTTTTTATGCAGTGCATAAAGAAAGGCCTTTTTTTGACAGCCTTACGGACTTCATGTCATCCGGCCCCGCTGTTATATTAATTCTTGAGGGTGACAATGTCATTGCAAAGTACCGGAAATTAATGGGCGCCACCAATTTTAAAGACGCTGATGAAGGAACTATCAGGAGAGATTTCGCTACTGATGTTGAAAAAAACGTGGTACATGGTTCAGATTCACCTGAGTCAGCTGCATATGAAATAAGCTATTTTTTCAACAGATTTGAAATAATTTCTTAAATGCCGTGTAAAATCAATCTTGATAATATAACTATTGTTCTTCATCAGCCGCGGTATTCTGAAAATATTGGATCTGCTGCCCGCGCTGTCTGCAATATGGGTATTGGGAATCTTGTGGTTGTAGATCCCGAAGACTACGACATTAACAAAGTGAATAAATTAGCTACCCATGTTGCGTCAGGTGTTGTTAAGCGGATTGAAATCTTTGAAAATCTTAAACAGGCTCTTTCTAATTACAGCTATGTCGTTGGAACTACCGCGCGTTTGGGAGGGCAGCGCCAGGTTGTAAGCAAGCCATCAGTAGTGGCGAAAAGTCTTGCGGCTATTTCCATTAAAAACAAAATCGCAATACTGTT
>Ga0075115_10000729_pt1 | contig 16265 bp, 18 predicted proteins | sample AntAceMetag02UKH_FD_69785 | JGI IMG/M metagenome (GOLD analysis project Ga0075115, IMG submission 69785) | Saline lake microbial communities from Ace Lake, Antarctica - Antarctic Ace Lake Metagenome 02UKH | ecosystem: Environmental > Aquatic > Non-marine Saline and Alkaline > Saline | place... | reverse complement strand
ACAATTCGCTCCTTTCTATGTTTAGTCAGTCTACTACCTCTAAAGGAGCTCGTGCCACCCACCTGAAGTGTACGGTTATTGTTGCCCTATTTGTGTCCCATTATCGCTGACGGTCTACAGCTCCTATCTTTGAGTATCAGAATATTAACTGTAGAAAAAACCTTCCTTTTTCATCCCGAGGTTTCACGCCTAGACTCCAAGCGTGAATATTGGCGGACCTTTTTACAAACAATGCGTTCCTCTAATCATTTGTATGGTCAGTCGCATGTTGGTGAGTGCACAGTTAAGGTAGCTAAATAGACATAACCACGCTCTTTTGCTACAATCGATTCACAACCAGTTACGATTCGTTCGGTGGGAGTGTTTACCATGCTAGTGACAATGGACGCAAATATAATTTTAGCAGATCCTTTCTTAAGGGGAGCAGGTGCTACATCTGCCAAGGTTGCGGCGGATCAGATTGGCTATCAACTCACCTTGACGGAAATAGTGTTAACTGAAGCACTCAGGGAACTTGCTAATGCCATCTGATTATGCCAAAGTGTTCGGTTGAAAAAGTGCCCCATTTCGCTGATTGACAACACTAGGCTCATGTGTGAAGGATACCATAGAACAGCTACAGACGTTGTTACCGGAATCTGGTTAACTCGGCAAAGAGTTCAATTACAAATTCATCGGTCATACCTGCAACGTAATCTATTATTGCCTTATAGTAACTTCGCTGGTCCTCTATGCCATATACGACCTTATTTTTATATCTCAGCTCTTTCTTTTTAGCCTCGTCTATGTTTGTGTACTTGACGATCCAATCAGAAAACGTGGTTCTTAATAGGTGACAGTGCTTTAATCTGCTCTCAAGTTTTACCAGCGTGTCCTTGTCTGCATAACAAAGGGACAGAGCCTCAAATATGGATTCTAACATGAGCCTGGCAAGTTTTTTAAAGTATTTGAGTCTAGGATTATTGTAGATAAGATGCTCACTAATTCTCCTAATACCTTTCATTAGTTGCAAATGACTATCCGATAATCGTATACCTGCTTCGGGGTTACTCGATTTGCATAGATCAGTTACAAAATGGTGTATAAGGATGGTATTGTTAATTTCGAGAAGATCGGTATATTCAAGGTCATCTGAAAGATACTGCCTTAGATCCTTGTATGCTCTGTGGAATTCTCTAAGTGTAATAATCTGCAGTAATATGGCATCCTCAATATCCCTACCGAGGAAGGCAATCTTGTCAGCTATCTTTACTGCGCAGCCCTCCCAAGTAATTGGTTGAAATCGATCGGCCTTCGTAATCTTGCTCAAATCTAATAGCCTTTTCCTCGGATGGAGAAAGGGTTCGTCGATTTCACCACAGTGGCAAACGATACCGTCTCTTACAGCATAGGTGAGGTTTAGATTTTCATGCTCGTTGTGTGGGTTTGTTAAGGTTTCCAGATTATCAACAAACCAAAGGCTATTCTTTTCGTGCCAAAATTTGTAGCCAGATGCCTGCGTGGCGATGTCATCAAGAATCTTCTCTCCTTCGTGTCCAAATGGGGCGTGTCCCAAATCATGGGCCGTGGCAATCGCATTTGTTAGTTCTGTATTGAGATTCAAAGCCTTAGCTATTGTGTAACTAATGGCAGTCACATGATTCACATGCTCTATTCTTGTACAGATATGGTCATTTTGGGGGGCAAAGAAGACCTGAGTCTTGTGTTTAAGTCTTCTATAAGCAGTACAGTGAAGTATCCTGTTATAATCACGCGCAAACTCGCTGCGGGGATCCTGGCTTCTACTATAAAGTGATTCCTGTCGCTGTACAAGCACAGACCATTTCGGATTACTCTCTGTAGTCGCGACCTCATTGAACATTGCTGGTTCAGTATCTCACCGAATACAAGTAAATGCAACGTAACATTTAGCCAAAAAGTACAATTAGAACGACTGTCAACTTACTTATTAACCAAATTGTGCAGTTAATGTGCACTTAACGTACAATTTCACGAATTCCTAGGTTTCTTTCCTAGAAATTCACAAAAAGTGACAGGATTGTGTATTAAATAGACCCAAAACACCATAATTTTGCATGAGTATTAATAGAAAGACTCTTTTCACTGTGTAACCCAAGGGTTCCTAGTGGCTTACACTAAGCTGGGGAGTCTAATCCGTTGAAGAATAAGCGCGTTATTCACTTAAACAATGTTCAGCCACGACTTTCATCTAAGTAAGTGTTCATTAAGAAAGTATGATTGCACTTTCTGGCTCTTGCGATGTAGTTCTTGATGTACGACTGCGAAGAGAAAATGATAATTCAGAGTCGTATCATTGTAGTTTAAGAGGGATCTAGCTACAAAATCCATCAGGGCTCAATAGCTATGTCAACAAAGTGTCTCATGGCTGATGGCTAACGGTGATCAAGATGTCGGTTCCCACTCCCATCGTCGCCCGGGCCGGCCATATCGGTCTTGAGAATCCTTGCTCCATTCAGTTCATACCTCTCGCAGCGGTATCGGCAACCGGGCGCTGCATATATGCTTTCCACGAAGTCGGCAGTAAGACCCGTTTCGCCCTGGATCTCCAACTTGTTTGACGAGATGGTCTTCAAGGAGGTTGCCCCAGACAAGAACTTCATCGTGGGGATAGTGGACAACATGCCCTCTGACGGCGATGTCAACTGGGTGGGCTGGGTGGCCCAGAGCAGTTACGGACGGCTGTCGATAGAAGTTTAGGCTTTACTCCCAATAGTCTTTTAGCGGCCGGCTGACGCCGGGGTTACGCAGCTTCCGCATTGCCTTGGCCTCAATCTGGCGGGCGCCCTCCCGTCCCACGTTGAGCTCCTTACCCACCTCCTCCAGTGTTCGGCTCCGACCGTCCTCCAGCCCCCAGCGTAGCTGGAGCGCCAGGCGCTCGCGCGGGGTCAGGGTAGCAAGCGCCTCGTCAAGCTGCTCCTTGAGTAGCTCGAGGGAGGCAGCATCGGGGGGCGACAGGGTGTTCCGGTCCTCAACGAAGTCCTTCAGGTGGCTGCCCTCCTCACCGATGGGGGATTCCAGCGAGATGGGGAGCTGAGCGGCTTTGAAGATCTCGCACACCTTCTCCGGCGGCATGGCCATTTCCTCGCCGATTTCCCTGAGTGTCGGCTCCCGGCCGTGCTCTTGGGCGAGACGCCGACTTACCGTCAACAGCCGGTTGATGGTCTCAATCATGTGCGCCGGGACGCGGATGGTACGCGCCTGGTCCGCGATCGCCCCGGTGATGGCCTGGCGTATCCACCAGGTGGCGTAGGTGCTGAACTTATATCCCCGGCGGTAGTCAAACTTCTCCACCGCCTTGATGAGTCCGATGTTCCCTTCCTGGATGAGGTCAAGGAGCGCCATCCCCCGTCCGACGTGCTTTTTGGCCACGCTGACCACCAGGCGCAGGTTGGCCTTGATGAGGTGGTCTTCCGCTATCTCCACCTCGCGCTCTATGTCCTCAAGATAGCTCTTGAGCTGGCTGTCCAGGCCCTGCACCAGGCTCACAAAATCATCGCTTGCGGCCAGCCCCTTAAGGTCATCAATACTGACGTCATCCCCGATGGCGGCGAGGATGCTCTCCGGCAGGAGGCCGATATTCACCGAGGTAGTGATGACCAGGGGCTCAATGTCCAGAATCAGGCGGCCCATCTGGTTCGCCACGTTCTGCAATAGCATCTGGTCAATCTCATCATCAATGCTCTTGCGGAAGCAGGCATTAGCGATGGTTTTCCTGAAGCTATCGGTGGGCGGAAGACTAAGCCCCTGCCACATGAGACGGATAAGCTCGCTGTTCCGCCCAATCTCCGCAATCATAGTCATGACTATTTCCGTGGGCGATGGGTGCCTCAGGTATCTCTGGAAATAGTCTTGCTTGATTTCCGAGATGCGCTTTCCCTTGGCGATTTTCCGGGAGAGAATCTGTTCCTCCTGTCCGGCGAGCAGGGGCACCCGGCCGATTTCGTGGAGGTATATTCTCACCGGGTCGTCGGCAATCTCATGCTCCTCAAGCAGCTCCAGCGGAACCTCCACCTCCGCCTCGGCGGTGGGATGGAACTCGGCCTCCATGTCTTCCTGCGGAGCCTGCAGAGGGGGTTTCGGGGTTTCCTCAGACTTTCCTGGGTTTATTTGTGTCACTCCTTGGTTCTCCTGCTTGCCTGACGGAAGGTTTTGAGCAGTTCGGCGCTGGGCTCAATGGCCGCCTCTCAATGCTGCTAGGTCGGCGCCGGTTCCGCCAACTTCCAGCTCAAGCGCGAAGACCTCGACTACAAACGCCACGGAACTGCGACTCTTTCCGATGCAATGAACGTCTCGGCCGGGAAAGTCCATTCGCTGTCGGCGGTCTTGTCCGCACCTCCGTAATGGCCTACTATGTAGGCCGGTAGCCCAATGTTATCGTAAAGGTCAATTGCCTTCGCTGCCACGCTTCGTACTTATCCTTGGGAATATCAAACCGAATTGGCGGATCAATGTATGCCAGATCGCAGTGCAGCTTCTTGGTCTCGTCTTTGTCGCTATACAGTTCAGGCCGGGGGGGTCTGTGTAGTATAACCTTGTTGTCATCAGTTGGGCCAAATACGCAATCTTCTTTAAGTGCTTCTCCCGAAGGGTCATTCTCAATGTCCAGATTTCGCCAGGTGTTGTAAACCGCGAATCGAAATCGGCAGTGTTCTTCAGCCGCAACCCTTAGGTCCTCAATGTATATGGTGTTTGCAGATAGATCTAGGTCTACAGGTATTCGGCAGTCTGGAGCCAGCTTCACGACTGTTTCCACTACCTTTGCAGCCTTAGGGGAAATACCCTCGACCTTACGGTCATAGTGTCTGAGGATGTCTTGCCGGGTGACTTGCCCTGCTCGAACTAGAATACGTGGGTCGAGCCCTATGATAGGTAGATCTCGGTTCACCGTATTCCGGAGTGCCTGATCGTCCAGGATATCCCAAACTCTCTCTAAGGCCTCGGTCTTCAGCCATTGCTCAGTCTCTCCCACGACTGTTTTGCGAACATGAAGATAGCCAGCCACTCCGTCTTGACTAAGACGTAGCACGCGTAGGACAGCTATCAGTTGTATGTGTTCGGCCTCGGTCGGTTTGTCCATCGTCCACCTCCCCTTGCAGTGCTCTGTACCAAATGAAACTGAATGAAACTGCGTGCCTGCACTCTATGAGGTAAAATTTACACTAGATATGAAAAGAAAGCAAACCAACAGGGGAATGGAGCTTAGGGTGGCACGTGTCCGACGTGGGCTTCATCTGTACCAGCTAGCGCGCCAGGTAGGCATTTCAGCATCGCGCCTCTCGCAGTACGAGGGGGGCCATAGGAAGATTCCACCCTTGTTGGAAGACAAACTGCGGCTTCTGCTCGGGCTGCGACAGCGCCAGACGACTAGTGAAGGAGAATAGGCCGTTGCCTCCAGACATCAAGAAACAAGTCACAGTTAAGGTTGACATCCGGCCGGGGCCGGCGTCACCGCTGGCAAGGGCAAGTTTTGCTAAATTCTGGAGGCGCCTAATAACGTCCGTCAAGAGTGAGGACAGGAATGACTATGACACAGCATAGGGCCGATATTGCCGAGATAGAGCGGGCGCTATCAGTCCTATTCACGCCTGGTGACGTGGTAGAACTGCGGGCGCTAGATGTCAGCGGTAAGACGCACGCCGGCTATTTCAATGACTTTGACAGGCTAGCAAACGAGGCCGCGAGATTGAGCGGCCAAGCATCCGGCGTCTACGTTGTATTAAACCAGATAAACCCGGACTTACTGGCTCGCTCACATAACCGAATCACGGTATACCCCAAGAACCTCACACACGATGCCGATATTACCAAGCGCCGTTGGCTACCGATAGATGTTGACGCCAATCGTCCTAGTGGCATCAGTAGTACAGAACAAGAACATGTGGCAGCGATTGCTACGGCAGAAGCGATTAAGAATTACGTTACAGAACTTGGCTTTCCGGTGGGTTCTATTCTTATCGGCGATTCTGGTAACGGCGCACACGTGCTAGTTAGAATAGACGTACCGAATGACACGGATGCTGATACTATCATTAAGGTTTGCCTTGAAGCTCTTGCGAGTAAGTTTGATAGCGATAGGGTAAATATAGACCTTTCTGTATTTAACGCGGCACGGATATGGAAGCTGCCGGGAACTATTGCACGTAAAGGTGATTCTACAGAGACGCGCCCGCACAGAATTGCTAGGCTACTAGACGTACCGGCCAGTATGACGATAGCACCGGTTGAATCATTGAAGGTGCTGGCGGCAACCGCGCCGGAGCCGGAAGCGCCAAGACAGACGGCTAGGACTTACCAAGGCGCTGGCCAACCGTTTGACCTTGAGGCATGGCTAGCCAAGCACAACATTCAAGTAAAGAGTGCCGGGCCTTACGAGGGTGGGACACGGTACATTTTAAAGGCTTGCCCGTTTAACCCTGAGCATATCGGAACATCCGCAGCGGTATTCCAATCGGCGGATGGAGCACTAGGCTTTAAGTGCCAACATAGCTCTTGCATTAACAAGACATGGGCTGACTTGCGGAAACTGAAAGAGCCGGGATACCAAGACCGAAAGAATAGACGCCGGGATTATAAACCTGATACCACCTTGCCGATAATCGCAGTAGGAAAGCGACAACTTAGGGACCTTACCGCGGATGGACTTAAGGCGCTGGAAGCTGCGAATGAACCTAAACCAAGTCTATTCCGCTTTGGGGCAGGGTTGGCGAGGATAGGACATGATGACAGTAATCGGCCATTCTCAGAGCAGGCTAGCGAGACAATAATCCGGTATCATCTGAGCACGGCGGCAACTTTTGTGCGGTATGATCGGGAAGGGAACGCCCGCGATTGCCTTCCGCCATTGGAATTATCTCGGAATATTCTGGTTGCGGGCGCGGATTGGCGCTTCCCATCACTATTAGGCATTGTAGAAGCTCCTACACTAAGGCCGGACTTTACCATAATCAGCGCACCAGGATATGATGCGCAGACTGGCCTATACTTTGAACCTTCACGTGGGCCAGCAATACCTCCAGTCCCAGAACGGCCTACAGATAGCGAGCTGCAGGATGCCATTGACCTGGTACTTGAACCACTTTGCAACTTTCCTTTCGTTGACCAGACCAGCCGTGCGAATATGACGGCGGCAATACTCTTATCTTGTGTTCGCGACGCTATCACCGGGCCTGTACCACTTACGCTTGTAACAAAGCCGCAGCCAGGATGCGGGGGGAGTCTGGCTATTGATTCAATCGCTATCATAGCCACCGGGCGGCCAGCACACATGATACCCGCAACCAAAGACTCCGAAGAATGGCGTAAATTATTGACGAGCCTATTACTGAGCGGCGACCGCTATATAATATTCGATAACGTTGACCACACCTTGGAGTCAGAATACCTGGCATCATTCTTGACCGCCCTAGTCTGGAAAGACCGCATATTAGGGCAATCGCAGCCTATCCAGTTACCAAACCGGACCGTATGCTTTGCCAATGGCAATAATGTCCGCGTGGGCGGCAACCTTGCAAGGCGCATCGTACCAGTCCGTCTAGATTCACCGGAAGCGCGGCCTTGGTTACGTGATACAGGCAGCTTCAAACACCCAGAACTGAGGGAGTGGATAACTGAGAATCGGGGGCGGATAATTGCCGCTATCTTAACCGTAGTGCGCGGGTGGGTAATAGCCGGAAAGTCTACCGCCACTGACATAGTATCGCTTGGCAGTTTTGAAAGTTACGCCAAAATAGTGAGTAGCTTACTTGCCTTTATGGGCGTTAAGGGCTTCCTGGGTAATCTCGAACAGCTTTACAACGAGACAGACACTGACACACCAGCTTGGGCAAACTTCTTTAGCGTTTGGCTAAAAGAAGCAGGGCCGGAACCAATTAGGGTTGCGGATTTGGTAAGCCGATTAAAGAACAACGCGAACCTGAAGGCGGCATTGCCTGATACCGTGGCGGATTGGGAAAGCAAGGAAGGCGTAGCTAAGGGGTATACCAGGCGTTTGGGCAACCACTTAGCAAAGCGTGAGGGCCAGAAATTTGACAACGGCCTGACACTAACACGGGCGGGTGAAAAAGATAGAGCAGTTAGGTGGAAGGTGATGAGTTTTGAAAAGCAAACTCATACAGATTTAGCCTCAAGAATGAGTTTAATGAGTTTAAATGCCTCTCTTCACGGAAACGATTCGGAACAGAAAAATAAAGAGTGTAAGGGGCCGGAAGTAAACTCATTGAACTCATTTTCAAATGGGGAATCAATGAGTTTAGTCCCGGATGCTCTCGGTATGACCGTTAGCCAAGCGCTTGAACTATGGCGGCAACACGGTACGCCGGTAATTCACGTAGCCCCCGGTGTCAATTGCTTTGACCTGGAAGATTTGCTATCCCGGGTAGACATATCCCCGGAAAACTTTGAAGCGGTGAAGGTATGGCTTGACAAAGTGAAGGCCGGAGGGACAAAGACATGAAAATCGAATGCCCTCACTGTGGCAAAGTAGTGACCGTTAATGGTCTAGGTCGCAAAAGGTTAAACATACCACTCAAAAACATTTGTGAGGCCTTGCAATTATTCCGCAATGTGGCAATTGTTGCCCAAGAGTTTAATTGTAGCCAGGGATACATTTATAAAATCCTGAAGGAAAATGGATTAAAGCTAAAGGATGTTATCAAAGATTAATTCAACATAATTGATCATTTTGTTGAATTAAGGAGGGTTGTTAATTATGATTCAAAGCCAGAGCAATAACTTACCGGTACCGGTTACAACCCTAAAACGCAACAAAAGTAGCCAACAGTTAGCAATAAGACGAGGTGAAGCCGGATCTGCCGACTATGTGGTCCACCTAAATCTTGACCAGGTAAGGCAACTTGCTGGTGCTGCTGGACAAAGCCGGCACGGCGAGCGGGATAAACTGCTTGTTCAACTGTATTTCGATGGGTGCTTCCGCTGTTCTGAGGCGATAGGCACTAGGCCATGTGATATATCCGAAGATAGTACGGGATGGACCGTGAAGATAAAGGGTAAAGGTAATAAAACAACCCTAGTGGCTATCTCACCTACCCTGGCAGCTCAACTTCAAGCATATGCCTACCGTAACAAGCTGGGTGAAACCGATCGACTATTCCCGATTACCCGATCTCAGGCCTTCAGGATTGTTACCACTGCCTTTGACCGAGCCGGTTTAACCAGACCAAGACGTGAGACAGACCATGTAGGTTCGGTCCACATTCTTCGCCATAGTGGGGCTCTTGAGAGGTTGCGGCGTACTGGAAATCCGAAAGCTGTGCAGGACCAGCTCCGACATAAGTCGGCGCTGATGACAATGCGGTACTTGAAGACCTTGAGCCATGAGGAGTCACTACAAATTCAGCAGGGGGTTGAACTTCAGTGGTGAAGAATAAAATAGGTCAAGAATGGTTGACATTATATCATGATATCGATATAATTACAGCATGGATAAGAGTTTCAGTTTACCAACACTGCGGTGCCTACGTTGCGGACATACGTGGATACCACGACAGCCAGAAGAACCAAAGAAGTGCCCCAGATGTAATTCCCCATATTGGAATAAGCCAAAGTGGAAGGGTGTAAAGGGAAAATGAAAAACGCAGCTATCTATTGTCGAGTGAGCGGCGACGGGCAAGAACGTGATGGTACAAGCCTACAGACTCAGCATACTGCCTGTCTAACATACTGCCAAGAGATGGGTCATGGTACACCTCGCTGCTTCAGTGAGGTGGGCTCTCGGTTAACTCTTGAACGACCGAAATTGAATGAGTTGCGAGAGTTGGTTAGAAATGAGCAGATTGATGTAGTGGTGGTTTACTGTCTAGACAGGTTTTCCGGTGACCCTACACACGGTGTCATACTCCAAGAGGAATTAGAAAAACATGGCGTAGCTCTTGAGGCAGTCATTGAGAAGGTAGATGACTCTGATTTGGGTAAGATGATAAGTTATATTCGCACTTATTCTGCAAAACTTGAAGTCGAGAAGATACTAGAGCGCACTATGCGTGGAAAGAAAGCCAAAGCTAGAATGGGCAGGATGTCGGGCGGCTTTCACAATACATACGGCTATGACTATATCAAGACAAGCCAAGAGAACGGTGGCCGGCGTGTTATAAATGAGACCGAGGCCAAATGGGTAAAACTAATATACGATTGGCTAGTTAGTGAAGGCCTGTCGTCTAGCGCGATTACTCATCGTCTCAGAGCATTGAAAGCACCGACAAAGAGAAGCCAGTATTGGAACAGAACTTCTGTATTGGCAATTCTGAGAAACCCGGCCTACATGGGCAAGACTTATGCATTTACAACGGTCAAAGGCAGGAAATGCCTCAAGCCTCAAAACGAATGGATAGAAATAGCAGGTGCGACACCACCTATCATTTCCAAAGAGATGTTTGATGCAGCACAAAAGCAACTCCAACTGAACCGCGCCAAGGCCCAACGTAATACGAAGCGAGAGTATCTACTACGTGGCCACCTTTATTGCCGCAGGTGTGGTCGTTCGTATTGGGGTTATGGTGACCGCACAAAGCAGCGCTACCGCTGCCCAAGAACGCAGCGGCTCGTGGCACCAGTCAATCGATGTAACAACAAGAGCTGGTCAGCGGATATCATTGAGGCTTCGGTATGGACGCAAATACAGCGCATTCTTGACAACCCAGAGTTGATAGTTGCTGAGATAGAAAAGCAGCGTGATGATGCTAGTAATATTGACATATTAGAAGCTGAATTGCAGCGAGTCGAGAAGCAAATGAAGGTACTCGATCGCGATCAAAAGCAATTGCTGCAGTGGGCACTAAAGGGTTTTCCTGAGGAAACAGTTGTAGCTGAGAATAAGCGCATAAACGAGAAGCGGCGCAGCCTACAGTCCCAGAAGGCAGAACTCGAGATGCAGATTAAGGTAAGCCGTGAGGCAGCTGTCAATCTGCCTAAGCTGGAAGTGTATATTCAGCTTATACGCAATAAGTTGGCAACTTTAGATTTCGACATGAAACGACTGGCGCTAGATATGCTAAACATAAAGGTCTGGATAGACGGCCAAAGCGTAGAAATAACCGGGACTATACCTGTAGAAGATGCAGATGTTGTGACCAGACATTCTTCAGAATATCAACCAGCCCGGAATAGAGCTCGCTGTGCTTCCGCCCCGTCCACCGGTAGTGTTCGACAACCCGGATAATAGGTTGCCTGATAACCCCACTGCACTGCGAGAAGTCCATCTCGCCGATGGTAACCACGGTAGAGTCCCGGCGCGGCTCAAGCGCCCTCAACCGCTCACCCTCCCCCTCCTCAACCTCCCCGGCCAGGTCGATACCGGCGACATAAACCCTGCCGCGAGACATCTGGTGTTGCCGGCTGTGCTCCCCACTCATCTGGGCCCGCTGCTGAACATTGAGGTAACCGCCGCCGCCATGAATAGGCAGGAGACGGTACTGGGTAAGAAAGTAGGGGTGGTCCTCCCCCAGGCGCTGGCGTTCGGCGTCGACATAGGCAAGGTAATCGGGGTTGTGCCGGGCTACCTCCTGCCAGTCGTAACGGAAGTGGCGCTTGATACCGTCCCGCTTCTCCATCTCAAGGTTGGTCTGCTTTACCTCCTCAAGCAGCGTACTGTCATCCCAGGTGGTACCGTAGTGGACGGTGGTAACGTTGGCGGTGGCACCCATTGGCCGGAACTCCTTGTTATACTTTTCCTTGCTGACATCCTGGGACTCGTCTATCTCGAGCAGGATATGAGCGGTGTTGCCCACCACGTTAGCCGATTCGTCGGCGGAGAGGAATACGGCCCGGGCGCTGCCCAGCTTGATCATGTAGCCCAGCTCGGTAGCCCAGATGCCGCTAAAACCGGCGTCGTTCAGCCGGTCCTTAAGGCGCATCATCGAGATAACGGTCTGCGGCTTGAAGGAAGGTGAGCACTTGATGAGATTCCTGGGCTGCTCCATATAGAGGGTTAAAAGCAGTAGCTCCAGCTGGGCGGAGAGCTCGTTCTTGCCACCCTGACGGGAAATCTCGACGGAGAAGGTAAGCCCCCGCTTGCCCAGAACGCTGTCCATCACCGCCAGCGCTACCTCCCGCTGGTACGGTCTGAGCCTGTTTATCCCGGTAGTTAGATCTGTCACAGAACCCCCTGCTAGCCCTTTATGGTGGCGCCGATACCGATGCCGAGGGGCAAGGCGATATCCTTCAAGACATTGCCGATGGCTGCCTTCAGCCCCTGCTTGTCCTTCTTGTCGATGTTATTCTTCGTCCCGAGCAGCCGGGCCAGGATATATACCGCCTGCATAATAAGCTTGATATTGTCGGGGTCGTTGGCAACCACGGACTTTATTCTGACCCGCAGCAGGGCAATCTCATCATCAACGCCCTCAACGGCGGTAGCCTGCTCGAAGTCCTGCCGCTCTGCCTCGCTAAGCACATTGGAATAGAAGCCGTGCTTCCTGGCATTCTGATTCCCCTTGGGGGCACCCCTCTTTCGCTTTTCCATTACTGACACCCGTCCTGCCTGCGCTGTGACTGCGTGTTTAAGTTTTTCCATAATAGCACTATTGTTCTAATTCCGCCAGAGGCTTTTGTCCTTATTAAGCAATCAACCTCACCCGGTAGTGGGTAAAACCCACTTGACACAATACCCAACTGGTGTTATTCTAATAGCATGGCAACAATAATAAGAGATGACAACTTCATTAAAAGGGCCGGTGGGGTAAAGCCGGATTCCAGAAGGCGAGTGAATTTGCCCAAATACCTGGTAGGCGAAGGCATAACTTATCATATATATAGCAATAGTATGGGGCAAATCATACTTGACCCGCAGGTCACCATCCCGGCCTCGGAACTCTGGTTATTTCAAGATGCTAACGCGTTAGCATCGGTTAAGCGTGGCTTAACCGATGCCGCAGAGGGTAAGGTTTCTAAGATTAATCTTGATACCTTATAAGGCTAAGCATTTTGTTTGAGCTGGAATGGACGGACGAAGCAAGTAGTGTTTATAACTCGCTTAAGGGCGATTCGTCCCAAAAAACACACTACAAAGCTGTCAAAAAAGCTATTAAGCTCCTGGCTCAAAACCCACGTTACAAAAGTCTCCAAACCCATGAATTTAAAAGCCTTAGTGGCCCGAATGGGGAAAAGGTCTTTGAGGCCTATGCAGAACAAAACACACCGAATGCATATAGATTGTTTTGGTATTATGGGCCAGATGAACTAGATGCCAGGGGTAATCGTATACCAACAATTACTATCATTGCTATAACCCCGCATCCTCAATAATTACCCCTCAAAGCTTCAGGAATTCATCTATACTGACTCCGGCTTGATGCAGGATAGCACGCAGCGTTCCTTCGGGGAGGTTACCGGGATGGTGAGGCACGGTAGTGCGGGCACGAGTTTGGGGATTCTACCATATTTCGTGGCTCCCTTTCGCCTGGCGGTCAAAAGTGAAGCCAGCCCGCCTCAACTTGCGAATTGTCTCATTAGCACTGAAGCCGGCAAGCCTGCCCATCAGGATACGCTCACCGGAATGTGGACATCACCGCTTGCCGGAGAGGCGGTACGCAATGCCGGCGGAAGCTCATCACCATGCTCATAGCAAGACTCAACGAGCTTACGTGCTACATCCTGCGCAATCTCTAAAGCCTCCGCCGCTGTCCGTCCCTGAGCTACCAGACCGGGCAATTCTTCGCTGGTGGCTAAAAATCCACCCTCAGGCAGTGCCTCTATATGAATCGCCAGAAGTATCTCCTTCATACTTTCACCTCTCATTAATCATATGTCCATGGCACCTGGTTGTCAATCTCCACCCCCTCTCCTTTGCACTCGCCACCCACGCCGTTATAGAATAGAGTGAAACGAAAATGAGTATCGCCAGAGACCTATTCGAGCTGCAGGAAGTGGACCTTGCAATTGAGTCCAACGAGAAGGCTATCCGTCAGATGACGGCCCGGCTCGGGAAGAGCCAGGCCGTGCTCCGTGCCGGTAGCGAGCTTGCCGCCGAAAAGGAGCACCTGGAGGAACTAAGCCGCCAACAGCGCTCCCTGGAGGGTGAGATAGGCGATACCGGAGCCAAGGTAGCCCGCATCGAGGAGCAGCTATACAGCGGGCGGACCACAAACCCCAAAGAGCTGGGTAATCTCCAGCAGGAAGCCGTCGGGCTTAAAGCCCGCCGCAGCAGCCTGGAGGACAAGGCAGTGGAGGTAATTGAGGAGACCGAGGCCGCCTCAGCCAGGGCCGCCGGCGCAACCGGTCGGCTGAAAAAACTGAAGACTGAGTGGCGGGCGGAGCAGAAACAGCTTAAGAGCGGGATTGAAGAGCGTAAGGAGCAGCTTGCCGGACTCACCGGGAAGCGGGCGTCGCTGTCGGCCGTCATCGAGCCGGAAGCAGTCGAGTTCTACACCGAGCTCAGAAAAGGTAAGGGGACAGCAGTGGTCAGAGTAGAGCAGGGTATATGCCACGGCTGTCGCATATCACTCTCCAGCGCCGAGATGCAGCGGGTAAAGAACGGCGCTCTCATTGAGTGCACTAGCTGCGGGCGCATCCTCTTCCTGGCATAAGCAAGTCGGCCTTTCCCAAAAACAGGGTAGTTTGAAGAATTATCACCCCTCTCCACAGAAGGGTAGTTTCAAGAAGCAGGAACAATTATTACCCCTCTCCACAGAAGGGGATTAAGGGGATAGGGTTCCAAAATGAAAGTAATAATACACGCCGACGGCGCATCGCGGGGAAACCCGGGCCAGGCCGCTATCGGCGCCACCATCAAGGACGGTGAGGGACAGTTGCTTGCCTCCATTTCGCAGCAAATCGGCCGGGCCACCAACAACCAGGCGGAATACCGGGCGGTTATTGCCGCCCTCAAAGAAGCCGTCAATCTGGGTGCCGGCGAGGTTGATGTCTACCTCGACTCGGAGCTGGTGGTAAAGCAGGTAAACGGCAGCTACCGGGTCAGAAACGCCGCCCTCAAGCCGCTCTACCTCGAGATGAAGGAGCTTGCCGCCTCCTTCAAAGGCTTCAGTATTTCCCATATCCCGCGCCGCCAGAATGCCGAGGCGGACGATCTGGCCAATGCGGCCTTTAAGCAGTGATTTGGTAACCTCTCCCCTTCCCCTTAATAAGGGAGAGACTATCGCACTACAGATGGCGTTTTATAAGCGTACAGCCCTCCCCAAAGCAACCACTGCCAAACACTCGGCGTTCAAAAAGAACACCACCCCTCATTACAACATAAAGGGTACTTTGAAACATTATCATCCCTCCCCACAATAGGGTAGTTTGAAGGGGCGCCAGCCCCTTCATTAGTAATTATCTCCCCTTCCCCTTGCCAAGGGGAAGGGGATCAAGGGGATAGGGTTAAATAAAATCAAAAAATACCCTTCTAACCCCTTGACAAGGTGTGCTATAATAGTATTGAGTTATCAGAAGAAGGAGGTGGTGCCGTTAGAGAGAGCCCGGGAGCGATACTTCATCTATCCTTATCGCGAAGGGAAGTTCCCTTTATAAGGAAGCGAAAACGGAAAAATGCAGAACATAGTCTTATCTCCACAAGAAAAAGAGAGGTGTGTTTTTGCATACCTCTATGTGGGGAAAGGTAAATCCTAAAAAGGAGATAAATTTAAGATCGATGAAAACTAAACTTTTTTCTAAGATTTTGGGCGTGGGCCTTGCCATCGGTCTCGTCTTCGCCCTGGGCGCTGCCGTTATTCCGGCAGGTGAAGCCCAGGCCGACGAGATGGAATGGGGCGAGGTAACCACGCCAAGCTGGACGGATGATGTCATTTCCCCCGATACCGACATTGATGACTACGCCGTCGGTGGCGAGGACGGCAGCATCGTCTTTGCTACCGTTAGCCCTGTTGTCGGGCTTGGAAGCCCCATCGGCAGCACCAGCTCAGCCGAGTGGGTAGCTAGGGCTGACGTACCGGCTACCTACCCAACAACCTACGGAGACTATGCGGCGCTGCTTACTAAAGGCGCTACCGCCCCAGATGGCAGCGCCTACCTGGAGTTCGTCCCCCTGCCGGGGACAACGCTGGATGATGTTGAAACTATGGATGCCGCGGGCAATGAGTGGGGCTTCGCCTACTATGCGTCGCAGGCCACCTACGGCCCACAATTGGAGCTGCGCTTTGATGACCCCGATAGTGCTGGCTATGTCGAGCTAACGATAATGTCGTTACAACAAGGCGCCGCAGTAACTACTTGGACAACGCTTGCTATAGCGGCCGCCAACACGCCTGCCTGGGTCTACTACGGCGTAGGTAACG
>Ga0075115_10000726_pt1 | contig 16294 bp, 19 predicted proteins | sample AntAceMetag02UKH_FD_69785 | JGI IMG/M metagenome (GOLD analysis project Ga0075115, IMG submission 69785) | Saline lake microbial communities from Ace Lake, Antarctica - Antarctic Ace Lake Metagenome 02UKH | ecosystem: Environmental > Aquatic > Non-marine Saline and Alkaline > Saline | place... | reverse complement strand
TATTTTATGATCTCCCAACAATAAACTTAATAAAGAACAATCTTAAATTCTAAGTTATGCATCATTTAAGATATTATTTTAATGGATTATTTGTAAGATATTTAAAACACAGAGAGTTAGATGATTTATATATTTCTAGTTTTATAAAAAATCTTAGCCAATCTTTTATTTCTCTTTTTATTCCTATTTATCTTATAAGTTTGGGTTTTAATTTGCAGAAAATAATGATTTTTTATTCAATACTTTTTTTATTTTTACTATTATTTTATCCTCCCTCATTAAAACTTGGATCAATAATTGGTATAAAAAAAGTTATGGCTATTGGAACATTATTATGGATACCTGGTTATTTGTTATTGGCAGAAATGTCTGCAGGATTTCCTTATTATATTGTTGCAATCTTGTTTGGTGTGGCTAATGCAGTTTATTGGGGGTGTTTTCATGTTGAATTCACAAAATCTGCAGAAACAAATAAAGAAGCTAAAGATCTTTCTATTTATAAAATATTATTGATAATAACTTCTGTTCTAGGACCTTTAATTGGGGCATATATTATATTTTTAACATCTTATTCCACATTATTTATTGTGGCTTCTATTTTAGCATTCATATCTATAATTCCTTTATTTTTAACAAAAGATATTTATGTTCCTAAAGAAAAATTGAACCTAAAAAGTATTTTTAGTGTAGATAAAAAAATAAAAGTTTTGGGTTATGCCCTTGAAGGTTTTTTAGCAGTTATTGAAGAAATTTTATGGCCTTTATTTATTTATATTGTCCTAAATGATATTTTAGCTTTAGGAAGAATATTTTCTTTTGCAGCATTAATAATAGCATTTTTGATTGCAGAAATAGGCAGAATAGCTGATAAATACCCTAAAAAAGTGTTTGAAGCAAGTGTTTTAACCTATGCCCCTTTATGGATAATAAGAATATTTGCAAACGCACCTTTTCTTTTTTTTATAATAAATTTTATTACAAACTTTTTAGGAACAACTGTCAGCATTTCAATGAATAGATTAGCATATCACCAAGCAGAAACCTCAAAAAAAATAATGAGTTATTTTATATTACGAGAAATTGGTTTAACATTAGGAAGAATTGTAATAATTGCTTTGATTTTGTTGATTATGGACATTCCTACTATCTTTATAATAACTGCATTCATCACTTTGTTTTACTTGTTGGTTGCAAAAAAGGCTTGATATTCAGTTATGTATAAACATAATATTAATAACTCTTATTAGAATATTAATTAAATAAAACGGCTATTATGAAACCCTCTACTACTCAACAGACTTAAGCACCTCACTTTGTAAGGTTGCCAAGTCTGTTTCCGTCTGGCCTTGCCATTATTAGCTTTGCAAATAAGGCAAACAATGTGCACAACAGAAGGTGTGCCAATAATTCTGAAGGAATTATTGAGCACAGACGCAGAGGGTTTCATAATAGCCAAATAAAACAAAATATTTATATACTATTAACCTTCTATAAGTAAATAAGGGGTGAAACTACATTAAAATAGTTAATTTAATAAGGGTGATCAATTATGGCTAAAAATGAAGATTTGGTTAAAGATTTAGATGATTTGAGTTTTGAAACAAATGTTGATTCTAATGATCTTGATGAACTTGAAGATATTAGCGAGGAAGAACTTCAAGAAATAGAACAATTAGTAGAAAAACCTAAAAAAGGAAATAAAGCAAAACAAAAAATCAAAAAGAAAAAAATTAAAAAATTAAAAAATAAAGTAATTAAAAAGGAAAAACCAATAATAGAAGATATAATTAAAGATAAACCAATAAAGAAGAAAATTAAAAAGAAAACTTCTAAAACAAAAACTAAGAAAAAAGGGAAATCTGTATTTTATATTGTTCTAGGATTAATTATAGTGGCATTAATAATTGCAGCTGGTTTTATGACAGATTGGTTTAAATCAGTAGAAGTTCAAGATAATGAAGTTGCAGCATATGTTAATGGTGAACCAGTATTTATATATAATTTAAACCAGAAATATGATCAATTAACTCAAGCTTCCTTATCTCCAATTGCAAAAGAAGATGTTTTGGATAGTTTAATTGAACAGGAATTAATAAAACAAAAAGCAGAAGAATTAGGAATAACAGTTTCTCTTGAAGAAGCAGAAGCATCTTTGAACGAATTATTAATTATGCGTGGATTGACTAAAACCCAACTTAAAGAAAATCTTGAAGCTTCAGGAATGAATTTAGATGATTTATTAGAAGAATTCCAATATTATATATTATTAGATAAATTAGCTAATGAAACATTTGCAAAAGATATTGAAATCTCAAATGAAGAACTTGTTAATTATTTATCTTCAAAAGCTTATGTGAGACATATTTTATTATTATCTGAACAAGAAGATGAAGAAATATATAATAAATTGGTTGAATTAAAAACAGAATTAGAACAAGATGATTCCACATTTTGTGATTATGTAGAAAGCATGAGTGAAGATCCTGGGTCAGTAGAAACTTGTGGAGAATACTTTTTTGGAAAAGGCGAGATGGTTCCTGAATTTGAAGATGCAGCATTTTCTTTAAATGCAGGAGAAATGGCAATAGTAAAAACTGCATATGGATATCATTTGATACAGAAATTAGCAATGAATGAAGAGAAAATTGAAGAAATAAAAGATGAAATAAAAGCAAACAAGGCTAGTGAAAAATATATTCTCTTTTTAGAAGAATTAAAGGAAAATGCAGATATTGAAATATTACTTGACAATGCAGAAGATGCAGAAGAAACACTTGAAGATGAAACTTCTTTTGAAATAATAGAAGAAGAAACTGAAGAGGTTGAAACTGGGGAAGTTGAAACAGAGCAAGAAATACCTGAAGAAGAGCTTGAAGAAGTTGGAGAAGCTGAAGTGGTAGAAGAAGAACCTATTGTTGAGGAAATTATAGAACCAGAAGTTATTACAGAACCTATTGAAGAAATAATTGAGGAAGAAGAGCCAACTGAAGAAGTAATTATAACTGAAGAACCAGAACTAATACTTTATGAAATCCCAAAATTAAAATATTTTTACTCAGAAAGTGATGAGAAAAAAGCAGAAATAACCCAATTAATTAGAGATTTAGAAACTCAAGGATATGTTAATGTGGATTGGAAATGTGTGAGAGTTAATGCAGGAGATAAAGAATTATGTATTGAACTTTATGGTGAATATCATTATGAAACTTCAATGCAAGAAGCAAGAGAACTTGGTTTAAAATATGCACCAACATTATTTATTGATGAAGTAGAGTATGCAGGTGATTACACTTTAACTGATGTTGAAATAGCAATTTGTGATTTAGCAGGTTGTTAATTTTTTTTATTTTTATTATAAAATTAATTGATTAAAAATGAATGAAATTTGGTCTCCAGAAGATATTGATTCGAGAATTAAAGTTTTATCTAAAAAAGAATTTATAGATTTTTTTTATCTTAATGGTTTTAACATATATAACCATGAAGGATTCTATTTTAATAAAGAACCAATTATAGGTCATAAAGATAAACTCACTTTACAACACATAGAGGAATTAAATGATAATAATCCTATATTTATTAGTAATTGTAAAAAACATGCATATAGGGTGTTTGCAAATAAGTTAATCCTCCTTTTGAATGAGTATGAACTATATCCTGAATTAGATTCAATCTTTCCGATTACCTTAACAAGATATACAAAATCAACATTGAATTTTTTTAAAGGATTTAGAAAAGACATATATCTAAAATTAAAAGATCCTCTTTTTACTGATCAAAAATTTGATATAGATAATTTTAATACCCTAAATAATTTCATTGATTTATATAATGCACAAAACAGGTTTTTGGATATTTTTAATTCAAAAATAATTATTCAAAAAAATCCCAAAGATTTTGTTAATAAAAATTTAGATTGTTTGATTGAAAAGAGTGTTATTGAACAAAAAAAAGATTTAGCTGAAGCAAATGATTTATTATACTTTATAGATGATAATTGTGAATTATTGTTATATACTAATGAAAATGATAATTTTGGTTTATTCTTTGCAATTGATGATGATAATATTTTTGTTCCAAAATTAGAGCTTATTCCATATGTTAAAGATTCTACTAAACATATTTTAACTCCCCCACATGCAAATAAAAGAAATCTTGCAATGCATGCTTTATATTATAGTTTGAATATAAGAAATAAGAATATTAAACAAAGATAATAATTTTTTACAAAAGTTTTTTAAATCCTAATTAGTATAATGTTTATATGGAAATAAAAAAAGCAGTAATAGTAGCATTAATTGTTCTTAGTGTTGTTGTTGCAAGTTCATTTGTTATTTTTGAAGATCAACAAGAACTTGGACAACAAAATGAATATAAATTAACTTCATATGTTGTGAAAAGTAGTTTAGATGGTGATTTCCCAAATACAGAGCAAGGAAGTTTTGTTTATTCTGGAAATTTAAATCAAGAAATAATAGAATCAAGAAGTGATATTCAATTTATTATTTTGTTTTATTCAAGAAAAATTCCTGGACTCGCAATGAGATATAATCTTAAAGATAAAACAATAGAAGCAGGACTGCCTGTTATAAAATCAGAACCAATTGATTTATTTGATAGAGATAGAGTTCAAGTTGTTTATTCTTTTAAAAAAGGTGAAAAGCAAAGAATTATTCTTAATGGTAAAGAATTAATTTCAAGCCCATACACAGGAAAACCTGCAGGAATGTTAACTGGATTTGTGACAAATCAAGAAGAAGAATTTGGAGTAATAAATATTCCTGGAAGTATGATGACTTTTTCAGGCAGATATAGAGATTAAAAACTAAAACTCAATTCCTTTCTTTGCAGGTTCTCCATTATCAAAATAATGTTTTAGTTTCTTGATTATTGTAACAAGATCTGCTTTTTCTATTAATTCCTGAGGAGCATTTCTTCCTGTAAAAACAAGCTCTGTTTTTGCAGGACAATCATGTATTAGTTTAAGGCCTTCTTCTATTGGAATAAGTCCAAGTGCAAATGCACAATTTATTTCATCAAGAATCAGAAGATTTGGTTCTGTTGATAAAGCTTCTCTGACAAAATTAATAGCATCAATTGCTTGGGTATAATCAGATTCTTTTTCTTGCCCAGGAAAAACAAAATTCTCAGAACCAAACTTTTTGAAAATTAATTTTCCTCCAAAATCAGGAATTAATTCTTCCCCTGTTTCCTGGCCTTTTAAGAATTGCACTATCACAACTCTTTGGCCATGACCAATAGCTCTCATAGCCATACCCATAGCAGTAGTTGTTTTACCTTTTCCATCTCCTGTATAAATATGAATTCTCCCCATTTTATTATTTGCATACTAAGTATTGCCTTGGAGTAAAATAAGCAAATCGCATTTTTCACAAAGTGAAAAATCATTGCGATTTGTGGTTAAAGGTTGTCTGCATAGCAGACAATAAAACTCCGCAATACGATATTTAATTTGTTAATATAATTTGAGTATTGCCTTAATTGCCTTAAATTTAATGAGCTCACCTTAAGTGCATAAAATGTGTTAATGCTGATTTATGCACTGCTGCAAAAAGAAAATCCACAACTTGGACAAGTAGCACAACCTTCTTTAAACTGCATTTTTGCTCCACACTCAGGACATTTATCTTTTTTACTTGCTTTTGAACTTAATTCTAATTTTGGAGTTTTATTAGAATTCTTTTTTCCATTCTTTTTTAGAATTTCTTCTTTAAGTTTGCTTGCAAGTTTTTCAACATCTCTTTTAACACCTTCATTAATTTTGTTTCCTACATTCATTATCTGCATTCCTCTAGAGCCATCCCTATATACTGTTACACCTTTGCAATTTAATTTATAAGCCAATCTGTAAACTTGGTCTATATTTTCAGTTGTGGCATCAGCAGAGAAATTAACTGTTTTAGAAACAGCATTATCTGTATATTTCTGGAATGCAGCCTGCATTTTAATATGCTCTTCAGGAGTAATTTCATGTGCAGTAACAAACACTTCTTTTATTTCTTGAGGTATTTCATCTATATGTTGTATTGTTCCTTGTTCTGCTATTTTTTTTATTATTTCTGGTTTATCTAAACCTTTTTCTTTTAGAATATTTCTTAATTCATCATGCATATAAGTTAATTGAGTGTTATCCATAACATTCTTTATATATGCAAGAGCAAATACTGGTTCACACCCACCTGAACAATCTGCAATCATACTAATTGTTCCTGTAGGAGCTATAGTTGTGATTGTAGAATTTCTTTGAGGCCTATTTTTTTTTTCAAGTAAGCTTCCAGGATAATTAGGAAATAATCCTCTTGTTTTTGCTAGGTTTATTGATTCTTCTCTTCCTTTATCTTGGATAAACTTCATAACCTTTTTAGCAATAGCGACACCTTTATCAGAACCATACCTAATTTTTAATTTGTAAAGTGCATCTGCAAAACCCATTATTCCAAGACCAAGCTTTCTATTATTATTAACCATGCTTGTTATTTCTGGTAATGGAAAATTATTCATATCAATAACATTATCCATGAATCTTACACATAATTTTGTTACTCTTTCAAGTTTCCCCCAATCAAAATCCTTGCTATCCTTTCTTACAAATTTTGAAAGATTAATAGAGCCAAGATTACAAGATTCATAAGCTAATAAAGGTTGTTCTCCACATGGATTAGTTGATTCTATTATTCCAATATGTGGTGTTGGGTTATCCTTATTCATTCTATCTAAAAATATAATTCCTGGTTCACCATTTTTCCAAGCCATAACCACAATTAAATCAAAAACTTGCCTTGCAGAAATTTTGTTAATCACCCTTTGTGTGTTGGGTTCTATTAATTCATAATCTTCGTCTTTTTCAACTGCTTTCATAAAATCCTCTGTAATACCGACAGAAATATTAAAATTGTTAAGTTTATCATTATTTTCTTTACAAGTAATAAATTCAATTATATCTGGGTGATCAACTCTTAAAACTCCCATGTTTGCCCCTCTTCTTTTTCCTCCTTGCTTAACAACTTCTGTTACTGCATTGAATGCAGTCATAAAACTTATAGGCCCACTTGCAACTCCTTGAGTTGTTTTAACAGAAGAATTTTTAGGTCTTAATTTTGAAAAAGAAAATCCAGTTCCACCACCAGATTTATGAATTAATGCAGTATCTTTTAATGTTTCAAATATGGATTCCATTGAATCTTCTATTGGAAGAACAAAACAAGCAGATAATTGTTGTATTGGTGTTCCTGCATTCATCAAGCAAGGACTGTTAGGCAGGAACTCTAATTTTGAGAGAATCTCAAAAAATTCTTGAGCAACTTTTTTCTCTTCATTCTTTGTTACATATTTTTTTTCAGCTTCAGCAATATTATTTGCAACTCTTCTAAACATATCTTCTGGTGTTTCAAGAAGTTTTCCTGTTGTTGGATCTTTTAATAAATACCTTCTTTCAAGAACCTGAAGAGCATTATGACTAACTTTTAGAGTGTCGATTTTTCCATCAAGAATCTCTTTTGTTTTTTCTCTTGTTTTACTTCTTTCATATCTATAAATAATAAAAGCTTTTGCTGTTTTATAATGTCCTCCTTCAACAAGAGTTTTCTCGACTACATCTTGTATTTTTTCAACATTAAGAATTTCATCTGGGGTTGTTTTTGATTCTAATATTTTAATAACTTCTTGTGCAATATCTTTTGCTTTAGTCATATCATGGCCACCAACTACTTTTGCAGCTTTGAATATTGCAACAGTTATTTTATCTGGATCAAAAGAAACTATTTCTCCACTTCTTTTTTTTATTTTTTTTATTTTTGCCATTATTTCACCTTTTTCTTCTATTTTTATTATGAAATTATTTGTATTCAAAATTAATGATTGTTTTGGCTATTATGAAACCCTCTACTACTCAACAGACTTAAGCACCTCACTTTGTAAGGTTGCTAAGTTTATTTCCGTCTGGCCTTGCCATGTTTAACTTTGTTAAACAATGTCAATCATGGCACAGATGCATAGGGTTTTATAATAGCCGATTGTTTTATAATAATTATTTATTAGTCAATTTTTGTAATTCTTCTTTAAAAGAATCTAAATCTGTAAAATCCTTATAAACAGAAGCAAACCTGATATATGCAACTTTATCTATTTTTTTTAATTCTCTCATAATTATTGCACCTATCTTGCTTGTTTTAATCTCTTTAAGCCCATTCTTCATAATATAAGATTCTATTTTAGAAGCTATTAATTCAATTTGTTGTTGAGAAATCTGTCTTTTTTCACAAGATTTTATCAACCCTTTAATTATTTTTTCTCTATCAAATTGTTGAGTTGTGCCATCTTTTTTTATAACCCTTATATTAATTTCAACTCTTTCATAGGTTGTGAATCTGGCATTACACTTATCACATTCCCTTCTTCTCCTAGTTACAGATAATTCTTCAGTTTCTCTACTTTCAATAACTTTGGTATCTTCATGATTGCAGAATGGACATTTCATTTATATTCACCCAAATGTGATAACACCCCATATATGGTGTTTTTATTATGGCTTTGCACCATATACATTGTAGTTTATTGAATGTTATATATAAAGATTGTTGTTGCAAAAGAGATATATTATTTTATAATTATTAAAATAGTTATAGTATTTCTTATTTTTAAACAATACTTTTTTAAACATCAAAATTTTTAATAATACTATATGTTTAATAATCCAAAAAAGAATAAGGTGTCTGAACAAGAAAAAGAGTATAATGAAACCAAAAAGATGTTTCAATCAATGGGGCCAGGAACAATAACATTATTAGTATTGGTAGGTTTTGTATTAACATTATTAATTGGTTACACTTTTGGAGTTTCTTCAGCAATTGGAAATCTAGAACAGAATTTAGGAATGGATTTCTCATCTAATCTTGGTTCAGGAAAGACTTATACATTTGCAGGAAATGAAACTCCTGTTGCAGAATGTGTTGTTTATAGTGATGAAGTTTTAATATCAGAAGATGATTGTGAGAGTCATGTGGATTGTGCTCCTAATGGGATCTGTTTAAAAGATATTAATAAATGTGCTTATTTCTTGAATTAGATTTTTATTTTATTAATATTATTCGCACATAACCAAGCAGAACTAATACCAAAACCTTTTTTATCAATTTTAAAAGGTTTTATTTTTGTCGGATTTTCTAAAAACATTAGAATGCAATAATTTTTGTTTTTATACAGTTCAACCCATTTATTCATATCTTTTGAATCAAAACCAATTCTCTTACCAAACTCAGAAAGAATATCTTTTATTCTTTTGTGCTTTAAGTCAAATTGCAGAACTTTTTTAACATTAGTTTTTGCTTTTACAGGTTCCCCTGAATTTTTAAAATAAACAATTTCTCCTTTTTTTATTTTATTCCAGGGTGCAATTCTATTTACATACCACCTGGACTCTATTATTTTTTCACCAGAAATTATTTTATCCAGAAATTTATATTTTTTTGACAGAATTGCAACATGATCCATGTTACCACCTGCAAACACCAGCTATCCCTGCAAGGGAATCTAGTTGTTTTGCAGCTTTATCTGAAGAAATAATATGCAGTTCTGCCTGCATTTTTTCTGCAGTTTTCATTAAATTCTTTAAAATATGGAATTTATTTTCTGATCTAAACTTTTTAATAAGGTTATTAGAAACAATTAATAATTTAATATTGCCCTCAGTAATATTTTTTTCACAATCTTTAATACCATAACAAGCATTTTCTTTTGCAATTGCCTCTTTTATGGTATCAATTAAAGATAATTCCTGAACCATTCTCTCTTGTTCAAGCAGGGTTTTAAGTTCAGGTCTTTTAATAAGCTCATTAATTGCAGATTCATCAACACTAGAAACAGTTGCATAAACAATCTTTTTCTTTAATTCTTCTGGTAACTCTTTTTTTATATATTCTCTCCAGAAGTTTGCAGAGCCAATAATAATGCCAGAATACTCTTTTGTTTTATTATATTCAATTATTAATTTAGAAATCTCCTTGTAAATATTTTCAACCTTTGTTTCTGGCGTTCTTTTGCTTTGTGCCTCAACATTAATGCTTGTTATAACCTTATAATTTCTTTTCTTTAACTCTGCAAATATCGCTTTTTCTCTGTCAAAAATAATAATCAAGTATTGAGAAGCAACTTTTTGAGATTCATCAAGTTTTTGAAGTAAATGCTTTGGCCAATAATCTTTCATAATAGTAATATCCTTTCCTGGTTCAATATTAAAACTATGATAATTGCCTCTTGGAATATCATCTGGGCCATCAATTATTTTTCCTGAGACACGAAGATTCCCAGTAGATTCATGAAATTCGGTTTTCTCAACAGAGATAGTGATGGTTGCAGGCTTTCTTACAATTTTAGGATTGTTTTCATCACCAATTTTTAATTTTCTTATGGTTCTGCATCTACACTTATCTTCTGATTCTATGATTTCATCAAGATACCACAAATCATCTGGATTATCAACTAAGACCTTTATTATTCCCTTTTTAATATTCTTTGATAGGATTTTCATAATACACAGATTATTTGCTTCTTTTATATATTTTTTTAAGATATTTCATTTAGTTGAACTATTTGTTTCGTTTATTTATACCCTTACTTATACCCTTTAGTTTATTTGTTTATGTTAATTTTTAATATTTTATAAAGAACAACAATTATTCATAAATGACAAAAAATTTCATTTAAAAGCATTATGAATTTGAATTTCATAACCCATTTATAATACAATGATTTAATAGCTTATATAAACATAAAATAAAGGTTTGAGGTGATAAAATGGCTAAATATAGTTTATCTATGGAAGATTTAAATGAAATTACAAAGGCCTCAAGAGAACTTTATTTTGATGGATTAATGCCTATTGATGAAGTTAAACATTTTAGGAAATTATTACAAAAAAGCACTATTTTTGATTAATTTTCATAGAAATAAAATACACCTCCACAAAATTGTTAACACCCAAAAACACACCTTTGCACAAGTAATACTTGTGCATTCTTTTTCTTTTGTTATTTTATTTCTTTAACAAAGTCCTTTACTTGACTTATGTAATTTCCTTTTTTAATTTGTTTTGTGGTTAATCTTAATTTCTTAACATCTTTTTTATTTAATAATTTCTGCATTTCTCTAAAAGTGGTTTCAGCTCCAGAGCTATATTCTGTGCAAAAGAATGCAGCATTCTTTATTCTACTTTTATTATTCATAATATAAGTTCTAATCGGACTTGCCATTTTTCCAATCCAAACAGGTGTTCCAATAAGTACTAAGTTGTAGTTTGCAGGATCTTTTTTAATTGGTTTTATTTCTGCACTTATTTTTTTAACAGCTTCTTTTCCACATAAAAGATAACCTTTTGCACCTTTTCTATCTTTAATAGAAATAATTTCTTCTATATCTGCATTTAGTTCTTTTGCAAGTTGCTCTGCAACCTTCTTGGTTATTCCTGTTCTTGAATAATATATTATTAAAGTTTTCATTTTATCCCAAATTAATTATCTTACTAAGTTTTTTAATATTTTTGTTCTTGTGCTTCATAAATCTTATTAAAATATTTCTTTTTAATAAATATTATTTTATTTAGTTTTTGCATTGTTTCTTCTAAATCAATTAATATCCATGAATTACTATTTTTTTGTTTGATTGCTTCATCAATAATAAGATTCCAATCAATGTCTTGTTTTTTCTTTATAATATTTTGTATGTCTTCAAAATCTTTTTCTCTGCTTGTTAATGACTTTAATAATATTAAATACTCTTCTGGAATAACATAGATATTTAATTCTTTTTTTTCAATAAAATCATTTCTTTGAGTAAAATTATTATTTAACTCTATTTCAAATCCAAAAACACTTTTTACAAACAAATCAAATCTTTCTTCTCCTCTTGAATATATCTTTAGTTTATATTTATTTTCTTGTCTTTTTTTATCATAAATTCCAATTAAAGATTTTTCTTTGTATCCTAATTTTTCAATTGCTTTAACAAAAACATTCCTTTCTTTTTCATTGTTAAATACAAGATCTATGTCTTTTGTTGCATTTTTGTATCCTAAAAATATCATAGCTGTTCCACCAATAGCTATGCAAGAAATATCTTTTTCTATGTAATTTGCAATTAATTTAAATAATTGATTTTGGTCTTCATTATTTATCATTTTTCATACCTCTTAGGAATTTTCTTAACTCTAACTTTTTGTCTTGCTTCTCGATATAATTTTTTAACTTCTTTTTCTAAATTATGTTTTTTTACTAAATCAAATAATCTTTTCCAATTTTCAATATGGTTAAATAAGTAATACATTGCTTTTCTTATTCTAATATTATTATTTAATAATAACCCATCAATTATTGCTTTTTCAATTGTGTATTTTCCAAAAACATAATGTTGAAAACTTGGAATTATTTTTTCAGGAGAGTATTTGTTTAGTATTTTAAAAAAACCATTTGGTTCTCTTATTTTTTTATTGCTCACTGTATATATTCTCTTTTGTTTTCCTCCTCCTGAAACTTGGGCATAACCTTGTTTTCTTAATTTTGATAACTTGTTGATTGCAGAATCTCTAGTAAGATTATGTTTTTCTGCAAATAATTCTATTGTGTATTTACCTGGAACTATTTTCATAATATGTTATCTATAAGAACTAATATATAAATGTTTTGGTTTTAATGTTGTGTTAAGAAGTGTTTTTGATTTATTTGGTTGATAAAGATTAAAGAATTCTTAGAAATAATTCACTTCTCCTCTAACTCCCACTCTTTAATTTCGTAAGTTCCTGCATAATTTTCAAATGCAATAGTTGCATCTTTGATTATTATTTTCTTTTTGAAAAAAGGTGCATCAAGAACAGTTGTTTCTATTTCTCCACCTTCTCCTGCTTCATTTATTTTATACTTTTTATTGAATTCTTGCAGTTTTGCAATCATTTCTTTATCTATTTTTTTGCCTAAAAATGATTCATCAAAAGGATAGGCAAAAACTCCGGAAATAATAACTTCAAATTTATTATCAATTATTTCTTGCAAAACTTCTGTTTGTGGTTTTAGCCATAAAGGGTTTAAACATTTTAAATCAAGTTCATCACAGATTTTTTGTATTCTTGAAGCTTGATACTTAGATCTTATTGCACCTGTTACAATTCCTTGAATATTATATTTTTCTTTTGCTTCAAGAATAGCTTTTTTTAAATCAATTAATTCTTTTTCTTTTTCACCTTTGGTGATTTGTTGAATTAAGGGTAATTGCATAGCTTTAGCTTGCACAGAAGTTAATTCAATATTTGGAACATGAAACATGTAACTCTCTTTGTTTTCAGAAACAATACTGATTAAGCAACTTATTTCATGTTCTTGCATTGCATAATGCATTGCTAAGCAAGAATCTTTTCCCCCTGAAAATAATAATGCAAGTTTCATGTTAAGCTGTAGAAGAAGTTTATTTATATAATTTATTACTTTAATTTAAAATATTATCAATTATTTCATGTAATTTTTCATAATGTATAGGTTTATCGGGTCTGTCCAGAAAGGTATAAAAAGGTATACTGGCTATAGTTTTCTTTATGAAACAAACAAAACTAAATAGCCAGCATGTAAGTAGATTAAATCTTGAAATTATAAATCTTTGCCATAACTTGTGTTTACCTTTGCATTTTAACAAGTTTGGACCAAAGATTTATACTAATTATCAACGAGTAGCGTTGATAATTTTGTTCTTGCGTAGCAAGAAAAGTCTTAGGAATTTCATAAAAGAGTTAGTAGAAACCCTTTGGGTTTCTTGGCTTGGTTTGAAAGAAATTCCTAGTAAAAGTGTTCTTAATGATTGGTTAAGATTATTTAATCTTAATTTTGTTCGTCGGTGTCTGAATCAGATTATTAAATCTGAGAAACCAAGAATAATGAGTATTGATGCTACAGGAATTGATTCTTGGCAAAGAAGCAGACATTATGCTAAAAGAATTAATGATCCAAACATGCCTTATGCTAAAGCAGATGTGTTAATTGATTCAGAAACAATGCTTGTTCATGATTTTGTTTTAAGGATGAAACCAAGGCATGATGTGATAGGTGCTAAAACAGTGTTTCAGCGTTTGAAACGCAAGAATCAAGGTATCTTAATTCTTGGTGATAAAGGATATGATTCAGAAAAGATTCACAAACTTGTTAACAACTTTGGTAACATTTTTTATGCTCCAGTAAGAAACAAGTCTAAAAAACCTAAAGGTTTTTATCGACGACAAGCAAGAAAAAATGGTAACAAATTATATCACAGAAGAAGTACAGTAGAAAGCTTCATGCATTCACTAAAAAGCATGAAAAATAATCTGCAAAGCAGATTACATTATATGAAAAAAAGAGAATTCGCATGGACAATAATAACCTACAATCTCGAAAGAATAACCCAAAGAGTAAACTCTTTGTTAAAGTTGCTATTCAGCAATCAATTCTGGACAGACCCGGTTTATCAATAATTTCATAAGGCCCACTTATTTCATTTATTTCATCTTTTGGGAAACCATTTCCTGTTCCATAGTTATTTAGAAAAATAATTGGATTGATATATTTTTGATCTCTTAATGCTTTTGCTATTTTAATTCCATCAAAATAATCATTTAAAAACATATCAATTATTACAAAAGATGGTTTTTTTCTTGAAATTTCTTCTTCTTTAATAATAGTATTTTCTATATTTATTTTTTTAAATTTTTGGTCTTCATATTCACTTATTATATAATTATTTATATCTTTTTTTAGAGAATTACTTATAACGGCTTCTTTTTCAATAATATAAATTAAGAGATTATTTTTTTTATCCACCTTTTCATCTATATTATCTTTATTTCTTTGTGTGTTTTTCATGTTCAATGCAATTTTAAGCTCATTTATATACTTTGTTAATTTATTTTAATATATCTATATAATATTTAAATCCGCAACATATTTAAATAAAATATTCTTTCTTTAATATTATTAATAATTAATAATAAATAATTAGTGGGGTGCAAATATGATATGGTGGATATGGGCAATAATAGCATTAGTTGTTATAATAATTATTGCAACATACAATAAGCTTATTTCTTTAAGAAATAAAGTAAAGAATTCTTGGGCACAAATAGATGTTCAACTTAAAAAGAGATTTAATTTAATACCTAATCTTGTTGATACAGTAAAAGGTTATGCAAAGCATGAAAAAACAGTTTTAACTAATATAACAAAAGCAAGAAATATGATGCAGAAAGCAAAAGATGTTAATGCAAAAGCAGCTGCAGAAAACCAGCTTTCAGGAGCATTAAAGTCATTATTTGCAGTTGCAGAGAACTATCCTGATCTTAAAGCAAGTCAGAACTTTATGCAATTACAAGAAGAACTTTCTGGAATGGAATCAAAGATTGCATATGCAAGACAATTCTACAATGATATGGTAATGAGATTTAACACTGCAATCCAAACATTTCCAACAAATGTTTTTGCAGGAATGCTTAAGTTTACAGAACAGCAACACTTTGAGACTGCAGGAAAAGAAAGAGAGAATGTAAAAGTTAAGTTTGATTAACTTTTTCTTTTTTTTAAAATGGTAGAAGATAAATCTATTGATTCAAATGTAAAAGAAATATTTGATTTAGTTGAAAATAGTTTAACAACAATAAAAAAAGAATTAAAAAAATTAGGTTCAACTGATGAAATAATAAATAAATTTTTGAGTGGTGAAGGAATAATATCCTGTCCTTATTGTAAAACTTTCAATATGTATGAACTATCTTATAATAAAGAACAAGATTTTAGTATGTATAAATGTGGCAATCCTAAATGTAAAAAAACATATATGAAAAATTATAAAAATTTAGTAGAAGAATTAGAAAATAAAGAATGAAAAAGGACTTTTACTCAGAAATAAATGCAAATAATTGGAAAACGATTTTATTATTTGTAGTTTTCTTTATAGGTGTGGCAATAGTAGGTGTTGCATTTGGATTGTATCTTGGAGATATTATTTTTGGTTTAGCAATAGCTTTTATTATAGGTGTTATTTATAGTTTAATAATGTATAATTCTGGTGCAAAAACAGTTCTTTCTGCTGTTAAAGCAAAGCCAATAACAAATAAAGATGATCCTTATTTATACAATACTGTAGAAGGATTGAGTATTGCAGCTGGGCTTAAAGTTGTTCCTAAGATTTATATGATAAAAGAAGAATCAATGAATGCTTTTGCAACAGGAATTAGTCCAGAAAAATCTTATATTTGTGTTACTTCTGGGCT
>Ga0075115_10000723_pt1 | contig 16357 bp, 14 predicted proteins | sample AntAceMetag02UKH_FD_69785 | JGI IMG/M metagenome (GOLD analysis project Ga0075115, IMG submission 69785) | Saline lake microbial communities from Ace Lake, Antarctica - Antarctic Ace Lake Metagenome 02UKH | ecosystem: Environmental > Aquatic > Non-marine Saline and Alkaline > Saline | place... | reverse complement strand
TAAAGTGAGCCAATTTATTATAAGATGAATCTGCCGACCAAGTTGACGATAGTGAGACTGCTGGCCACGCCGGTTTTTGTTGTATTGCTTTCAGTCTCCTTCACCGGGAACTATACCCTGGCTCTGATCTTGTTCTTGCTGGCAATGTTCACCGACTATATCGACGGGGTGCTGGCTCGGTCCCGGGGCGAGGTGACCAACATTGGAAAACTCCTGGACCCGCTGGCGGACAAGATCCTTATCACCTCGGCCTTCATCATCTTTATAGGCTTAAAAGAGATCCGCCTCCCGGCCTGGCTGGTGATAATAATTGTCAGCCGGGAATTTGCCATCACCGGTTTGCGGCTGGTAGCGGCCTGTCAAGGCAAGATTATCCCGGCCGGCCGCTGGGGAAAGCATAAGACGGTATCCCAGGTGATTACGGTCAGTGTAGTCCTGGTCTATCTGTGCTTATATTATGACTCGCGTGTCAACATGCCGGATTACCGGCCGCTGGTACTCATCCTGGTCGGAATTACCGCGGCCTTTACTCTGAGCTCAGGTTGTTATTATCTGATCAAGAACGCGCGGGTGCTGTTCAATCGACCACTCGACGACGAAAAACGCAAAGGGGGGGGGAGAGTGTAAGTTCTATAATGAAGATAGGCAGAAAATATCAGGGTGGTTGGCTGGTCAGGCTTCTGGCCAGTTTCTTCTATCTGGGATATTTCCCGGTGGCTCCGGGGACGCTGGGGGCCGCGGGGGGGCTGACGCTTTATCTCCTCCTCCGGTTCTGTGTTTCCGGCTTTGTTCCGGAGTCCGGTGATGAACTTCGGCTCGGTTATCTTATTTTTCTCGCCCTTTTTTTTCTGATCGGGGTTTATCTATCGACCCGGGGGGAGAAGGAATGGCGAGAGAAGGACCATCCCCGGATCGTTATCGATGAAGCGTTCAGCATCTTCATTACCTTTTTCTTTCTCCCTGCTACTCCATTAATCCTGGCCGGTGGATTTGTTTTGAATCGGTTGTTTGATATTGTCAAGCCATTTCCCGTTGGTTGGTTAGAAAAGCTCCCCGGCGGTTGGGGGGTGATGCTGGATGATCTAATGGCGGGTATCTACAGCAACTTTGCTTTGCGTTTAATTCTCCTTATTTTCATTAAATCATAAAACGAATTGAAAAATCAGTCAGTATTGATGTACTATTTAAATTATATGAAGATTGGAACAATCCTGTGTGCATTTCTGGTCCTCCCCCTCTTGATTCAAGCCTGCGGGGGAGTTGAGTCAGGAAGTGACGCGATAGTTCGGGAAGAGGGCTTCGAAACTATTGACAACGCGCGGCTTCTCTGGAAGGAGGCTCAAGCTCTGGAGCTGGAAAGCGAGTTCGGTAAGGCACTCGACCGGTACGAAGATCTGGTTGATGATTATCCGGAGTCGGAACTTTCTTCCTCCGCGCAGTTCCGGATCGGGGTCTGTCTGGAGAAGGAAGATGAACTTTATGACGCGTTTGAGGCTTATCAAACGCTTCTGGATGATTATCCGGGGAAGGGGAATCTGGGCGAGATCCTCAAACGTCAGTTCGATATCGGCAAAGCCTTTCTGGACGGGAGAAAACGCTACTTTCTCTTCTTTCGGATCAGGTCGGGGTTGGGAACCGCGGAAAAGATATTTCGAACGGTAGTGAACAATGCTACTTTCAGCCGGGTATCTCCTCAAGCCCAGTACAGCCTGGGAGAGGCGCTGAGAATGCAGGGAAATTATGAAGACGCGGTCACGGAATATGAAGTGGTTCTGAATAACTATCCGGGGACCGATGTTATTCCTCTCGCCCTCTTCAATCTCGGTGTCTGCTATTATGAGGAAGCCCTGAGGTCCGATTATGACCCGAAAGAAGTAGATAAGGCGGTAAGGTATTTCAAGAGGTTCGTCAAGCGATATCCTAATAACCCGATCAGAGCTGAAGCGGATGAGAAGATCTCCGAATTGATTGATCTGAAAGCGGAGAAGGCATATGATATCGCGGCCTTTTACGAAAGTGCCGGTTCCCCGGAAGGAGCACGGCTTTATTACCGCAAGATAATAGACAAATATCCGGATTCGCGTTATGCCCGGTTAGCCCGGGAAAAGCTGCCGGTCCAATGAAACAATTTGTTTTTTCAGTTCGAATCTGGGCGATTGTATCGGGGATTTTTCTCACCACCGCCGGTTGTGGTTCTTATCGGCTTGGTACCACGCTCCCGCCTCATCTGCGTACCGTCTATGTTCCCACCTTTGAAAACAAGACCTACCAGACCGGGCTCGATGTCGATCTCACCGATGCGGTGATAACCCGGTTCCGGCAGGACGGCAACTTGCGCCCGGTAGCCGAAGCGGAAGCGGATACCGTCTTGCTGGGAGAGATCACCGGTTGGGAACGTCGGGTGCTGGGTTATACGGGCGAGGATGAGAATGTGGTGGAAGAGTACCGTCTTTACATAATCGTGATGATCACCTTAAAGGATCGGACTTCCGGCGAGATCCTCATCTCCGGACAAAAAATCCGGGGTCATACCGATTTTTTTGTGGAGAACAGCCTCCCGGAGGAGGAGGAAGCGGCCCGCCCCAAAGCCTACCAGGATACCGCCCGGAGGATCGTTGACCACGTTGTCTCGATCTGGTAGTTTTCATCCGATAATGAGGACGCCGCGCACAAGCAGATCGAGAACCATCCAACCGCTCTACTGCCTGGTGGGGGAAGACTCATATCGAAAACTGATCTTTCTCCGTGAACTCAAGGGGGATATCTTTCCCCGCCAGGAGGAACCGCTGAACTATGAATACCTGCTGGGCGATGAAGCAACCGCCGCTTTGATCCTCGATGCCGTTCGGACCGTTGCCTGGGACCTCTTCTCTACCGTCGATAACAGGTTAGAGACGGCTAAACGGCTGGTGGTGGTGGACCGGGCGGAGAAGCTCTCTCCCGCCATCTGGAAGCGTCTCCGTGACTATCTCGCCGACCCCGAACCCAACGCCTGCCTGGTTTTTCTGATTAACCGAGCAAGCCGGGGCTGGACCCCTCTCTCACTTTTTCCGAAGAAGTACGTCAAGACCTTCTCGCCCCTCAAAGGCGTGAAGTTATTGGATTGGGGCAGGAAAGAAGCTTCCAAACGGAACTTGACCATCCCGGACGGGGTTCTGGAGGAGCTGGTTCTATCTACCGGCAATGACCTGGGAAAGATGACCGGGGAACTGGAGAAGCTCTCACTCTATAAAGATGGTCCCGGAGTAGTCACCTCGGAGGAGATCAAGGAGATTATCGGGGTTGGTCGGAGAGGGAAGGTCTTCGACCTGACCGGCTTGATTGTCTCCGGGCGCTCCGATGAGGCTTTGATTCTCCTGAACCACTTGCTCGATCATGGCGAGGCTCCCCTGAAGATTCTGTCTTTGATGGTCAGTTCGTTCCGAAAGCTCTGGCTGGGGATCGAGGCCTGGGCTCGGACGGAGAATTCCCGGTCGGTGTGCGAAGCGGCGGGGGTGCGGTTTTATCAGTCCGACTTTCTGAGGCAGGTGAAGAGAATGAAGTCGACGGCTATCCCGTATATTTATCGCCGTCTGGTCGAAGCCGATGATGCCTTGAAAGGGGGAGAAAAGTCCCCCCGACTGGCACTGGAGCGATTGATTGTCGATCTGGCGCGGATGGATGGGGCTGCTGACTTACTTTGACGGGGAACGGCTTCGGCGCTTGTCGGGGAGTGAACGGGGGGCGATATTCTGATTAGATCGAGTTTAATTTCCGGGATAGTTGTGATTTTTTCCGGGCGGCGTAATTTTTTTTCACTACGCCCTTTATGACCGCTCGATCCAGCAGCGAATAAGCCTTCCTGAGTTCCGCCTGGGTTTTCTCTTGATCGCCGCTGTCAAGCTGTTCCAGAAAGACGCGTCCGCCGGCTTTGAGAGCGGACCGAAGAGCCCGGTTTCTTTTCCGGCGAACTATATTTTGACGCAAGCGCTTGTCAGCTGATTTTGATTGAGGCATGTTATGATAGCTCCATTAGAAATTAACTTTATTGTTGCGGATGAATATATGGATTATTTTTGTTGTCGTCAAGGCCAAAGATGAACTCGAAAGATAACTGGGAAGATCAGATTAGCCGTTCAGCCGGGGTGGTCGGCTCGGCTACTCTGCTCAGCCGGATCCTGGGCTTGGTCCGGGATATTCTGACCGCGAGCTTATTCGGGACCGGCCTGGCCGTCTCCGCTTTTGTGGTGGCCTTTACCATCCCCAATCTCTTTCGTAAACTGCTCGGAGAAGGAGCGTTGACCGGGGCGTTCGTGCCCGTCTTTACCGAGTATCTGGAGAAGAAAGGGATCAGAGAAGGGTGGCGGGTCGCTACGATTATCTTCTCCCTGATAGCGATTTTCCTGGCCGGATTGGTCCTGGCGGGATTTGTCGTTATCTGGCTGGTGACCAATACCTTCAGCCTGAGCGACAAGTACCTCCTGGTCTTTCGATTGCTCAGGATTATGCTCCCCTATCTCTTCTTTATCTGTCTGGTCGGCCTCTCGATGGGGATATTAAACAGTCTCCGGCATTTCGTTGTCCCCGCCCTCTCGCCGGCAATCTTAAATCTGATCTGGATCGCGTCTCTCTTTGTGCTCTGCCCCCGCTTCGGGAAGACCCCGGAAGAAAGAATCTTCGGGTTGGCGGTCGGAATCCTTATCGGCGGGATAATCCAGCTCAGCTTCCAGATTCCGATTTTGAGGCGGAAGGGATTCCGGTTTCGCTTCCTCCCGGAGTGGAGGAACCCCGCCGTCAAGAAGATCGCGCTCTTAATGGGGCCCGGGATCCTGGGTCTGGCTGTCTTCCAGTTGAACACGGTGGTGGACCGTTTTCTGGCTCTGGTGATCGGGGAGGGGGCTCCTGCCGCGCTCTACTACGCCAATCGCCTGGTTCAGTTGCCGCTGGGTATATTCGGGATCGCTTTTGCCACTGCCGCGTTGCCGGTTATGGCACGGCTGATGGCCCGGGAAAAAATCGAAGAGTTCAAGACTGCCTTCTCACACTCCTTGCGGAATGTAATGCTGGTTACGATCCCCGCCGCGGTGGGCCTGATTGTGCTCCGCCGACCGATTATTACACTCCTCTTTCAGAGGAAGGCGTTTGGACCGGATTCAACCGAAGCGACTGCCTGGGTTCTGCTTTTTTACAGCCTGGGGCTTCCGGCCTTTGCCGCCCTGAAGATAATTACCCAGGGTTTTTATTCGTGTCAGGATACCAGGACACCGGTTAAAGTGGGATTCGGTGCCATGCTCCTGAACCTCGCCTTAAACCTGATGGTCGTTTATACTCCCTGGTTGAGAATCCACTTGCGGGAAGGAGGACTGGCTCTCTCTACCAGTATCGCCGCCGTCTTAAACATGGGGGTTCTCTTCTATCTGCTCCGCCGGAGATTGGGCCCGCTCCGGGGAAAGGTGATTCTCTCCTCCCTGACCAGGATCAGCATCGCTTCCGGGCTGATGGGGTTGATCATCTGGCTGACTGTGATCTTTATCCGGGTCCAGATCTCCGGCGGGGGACTGGGGGGGAGATTGATTCTGGTAGCCGTTCCGGTGCTTACAGGGTTGGCGTCGTTCGCGGGGGCTTCCTATCTGCTCGGGGTCAAAGAACTATCGCAGTTCGTGAAGGCGTTTATGAAGAGACGTATCCACAAGGCAACGTGACTTAATATGTAACTACTCAGGTTCAGGGGTTCACAGTTCACGGTTAGAGAGTGATGAAGATTGAACGGTTTGAAGATATTGAGGCTTGGCAATTGGCACGTGAATTGACTCGGAAAGTGTACCGTTCGCCCAATAAATTCAAAGATGTTTACGAGCATGCCAGATGAACACGTGTTGCCGTTGGTAGATTCATCAGCTATCTCAAGACATATGAAGTGCGCAAGGCAACAAACCGTGAACCGTGAACCTGGAACCTAACAACCGGAGTAGTTACCTTAATATTTATAATCACTCCCGCCGATAAACTCCCGGAGGAGGGAACGGCGCGGGACACAGGAATCATCTTCCACCATGGTGATGGTGTCTAAGAGTTGATAGACCCGATGGGCCCGGAGGTAGGCGTCCTGCTTGCCGGGATCATCCCGGAACTTGTCGATAGCTTCTTTCAGATCTCCAAAAGAGTATTTCTTATGGATCGGTAGTTCGTAAGCCAGCGCTCCGTTGACGACGAAATCGGTTTCGGTAATAAAGGGAACGATATGCTTCATCTCGCTCTTCCTTACATAATGCCAGTGGCCGATCGTAGCTACCGGAGAGTAGCTGCGATGCCAGCTGTCACGGACCATCCTCCGCAGCAACCGGATATCGGTCCAGCGGGTCCATTCCCCATTGATATCCCTCAACTGTGAGAGAGTCTCGATATAAAGCCGGAATTTATTCTCTACGGGAACGCTCTGAGTCATCGGTCCGTAGAGACCATGAAGGCTGTCGATAAGGATTATCTCATCCTCTTTGAGATGGAGTGGGACCGTCTCTTCCTGGCGCAGGCCGGTCTTGAAATCATAGATCGGCATCCGGATTTCTTTGCCGGCCAGCAGATCTCCCAGGTGCTTGTTGATCAGAGGAAGATCCAGAGCTTGAGGGGTCTCGAAGTCATAGTCTCCGTACTTATCCTTGGGATGCATCTCCAGGTCGAAGAAGTAGTTATCCAACACCATCGGGATCAGCTTTAAGTTTTTTTTCTGGAGCCGCTCCGCGATTTTGTTGGTAGTTGTGGTCTTGCCGGAACTGGAGGGGCCGGCGATGATGACCAGGCGGATGGGATTTGGACTCTCCAGAATGGTCTGGGCGGCTGTCTCGGTGTACCAGTCATATCGCTGGTCGGCCGCTTTTATCAGGTCCAGGAAGGTTCCATCGGCAATACGTTTGTTCAACCCCGGGACGGTATCTACACCCTGCTCGACATACCACTGTTCGGTGCCGTGGATAACATGCATGGGAATGTTTTTTTTGAATTCGGAATTGTTATTATGAGATTTCATAAACAATGCTCCTTTTTAATTTGAATATATAAGGCATGAATTATTTATAACCCATCCCGTTCTGTCAACTTAATTAGTTTGATTTTATCCCCCGGTCTGTTCCAGTTGAGCCTGGATTGCGGTGATGGCGATAGTGGCAACGATATCCGAACTCGAACAACCCCGGGAGAGATCATTTACCGGACGGGCGATGCCCTGTAAAATGGGGCCGTATACGTCGGCTTCGGCCAATCTGTTGGCCAGTTTATAAGCGATATTGCCGGCGCCTAAGTTCGGGAAGATGAACACGTTAGCCCTTCCCCGAAGGGGGCTGTCGGGACATTTTATCCCGGCCACAGCGGGAACAAAAGCGGCGTCGAACTGTAATTCTCCATCGATTATAAATTTTCCCTCATATTCCGCTTCCAGTCGTGCGCGGGCCAGTCCGGTTGCTCTGATCATCTTCTCTACCTCTTTTCCTTTGCTCGAACCCCTGGTGGAATAAGAGAGCAGGGCGATTCTTGGCAGGATCCCGAATGATCTGGCGGTCAGGGCGGTAGAAAGGGTAATATCGGCCAGCTGTTCCGCGTCCGGTTCCTGGTTGAGGCCGCAATCGGCAAAAAGATAGATGTGATCTTCCTTGATGATAAAGAACATGCTGGAGGCGGTTTTTATGCCCGGGGCGGTTTTGATTATCTGGAGGGCGGGGCGAATGATGTCAGTGGAGGAATGCGCCGCCCCGGCAACCAGGCCGTCCGTTTCCCCGGACTCAAGCATCATTATTCCAAAATAAATAGGGTCTTGAACCGTTTTTACGGCGGATTCAGGGGTAACCCCCCTGTCTTTGCGCAATTCGTAAAATGCGGTTGCGTAGGTCTCCAGTCGGTCGGAAGTTTCCGGGTTAATTATATGTATCCTGGAGCGGGCAACCCCCATTTTGTCGAGTGAGAGTTGTATTTTGCGGTCATCGCCGAGAAGGACCAGACTGGCTATTCCTTCATCCGTGACCTTTTTTACCGCCTCCAGTGTCCGGGGCTCATTACCTTCCGGGAGAACAATTCTTTTGATATCCGACCGGGCACTCTTTAAAATATTTTGCAAGAAAACCGACATTGGTGTTCCTTATTGTAAATTTCTGAACAATAAATTAGCATAGATTGTCTTTGCAGTCACTTTCTTATTTGTGTTTTAATCCGTAATAATTGCTCAATTTAATGATTATGTCTTTAGCAATATTTTTTCCGAGGAAAAAAGTCAAATGAAATTGATCGTAGCCAGAAAAGCCGGCTTCTGCATGGGGGTGAGGAAGGCCCTGGAGATGGTTCTGGAACGGGCCCGGGAAGAGAAAGGAGGCATTATCACCTATGGTCCGCTGATTCATAACCCTCAGGTAGTGGAACTTCTCTCTTCCAAACGCATTACCTCAAGCCGGAATATGGAGAAGTTCAAACGGGGAACGGTATGTTTCATCAGTGCCCACGGGATCTCGCCGGAAGAGCGGGAACGCCTTGAAACCACGGATGCGAAAATCTGTGATGCCAGTTGCCCGGATGTTCTCAGGGTTCAGGGTCAGATTAGAAAGTATGCCGGCAACGGCTATTCTACGATTATCTTCGGAGATCGGGGACATACCGAGGTGAAAGGTTTACTAGGATTTGCGAAGGGTAGGGGATATGTGATCAGCAGCCGGGAAGAAACGGATCGACTTCCCCGGCTCGATCGCGTTTGTCTGGTCTCTCAAACAACCCAGAACCAGGATGACTACGACCGGCTAGCGGCCGTTCTTAAAGAAAGGTTTCCGGGCCTCGAGGTGTTGCAGACGATCTGCCCTTCCACCCTGGCCCGTCAGGAAGAGGTGAGCGAGATGAGCGGCCAGGTCGACGCCATGGTCGTGGTGGGGGGGAAGAACAGCGCCAATACCGCTCGTCTGACCAGGTTAGCCGGTAACCGGGTCCCGGTCTTCCAGGTTGAGACCGCCGACGAGATGGAGATGGAGAGGCTGAGCCGTTTTCAAACGGTGGGCGTGACGGCGGGGGCCTCGACTCCGAACTGGTTGATCCAGGGGGTGGTTGACCGTCTCCGGGATTGGTCCTGGAATCGAAAGAACGCCTGTCTGCGGTGGTTTTACCTGTTGCTGACCGTCATTGTAAAAGCGCATTTTTTTATCGCTCTCGGTGGCGCCTGCCTTACCTGTGCCTCCATGCGCTTGTTGGGAATCCCGCTCCAATGGCCGGCGATCTTTCTTTCTTTCTCTCTTTTGCTGGCTATCTACAACCTCAATGTTTTCGCCGAGCAACCGGCCATTCTTCTCAACCAACCATCTCGTCATCATTTCTTCCGCGGCAACCGGAAGATATTATATGCCCTTATCGCGGTCTCCCTGGCGACGGCCTTCTTCTGCGCCTTCCTCCTGGGAAAGGGAGCCTTGCTTCTGACCGTCTTCACGCTTCTCTTCGGTCTGGCTTACAGCTTTACGATCCTCCCGGGGAGGAGACTGAAGAACCTGACCGGGTTGAAGGAGTTTTTCAGCTCACTGGGTTGGGGTGTTCTGGCGGTCCTGGTACCGGCCGCCTCCACCCGGACCGGTACCCCTCCCGTTATCTCGGTAATAGTTGTCTTTATATTCGTCTTTAGTATTATGTTTGTTCGATCTTCATTATTCGCCATCCGGGATATCCAGGGAGACCGACTGGTCGGCCGAGAGACGATACCGGTTGTTCTGGGGGTGGAGAAGACCAAGATTATGCTTCTCATCCTCACCGGCCTGACCGCGTTATTGCTGGTTCTGGCCACGCTCCAGGGGTGGGTACCTCCTTTCGGCTTCTGTTATCTGGGGGTGATCGCTTATGGCTGTTTCTACCTACTCTTTTATTATAAGAGAATAATCTTCCAGGGCCTAAACCACGAGATGCTGGTCGATGGCCAGTTACTGCTGTCGGGCTTGATTGCGTTTTTGATTCGTTGAAGAGCAATGACGATAAAATCATCTCATCTCTCCTCGGGCCACTGAGGTTAAGGTGGGATGAAGGGCGGCTCCTTGGCTTGATCTTACCGCCGTCTCCTCCGGCAAAGATCGGGGCGCGCAAGCGTCAGCGCGCGGGAGACGATTGGGGTGAGATTCTGGGTTTGAGCGGGGTTTCCCTCGCTCTGGAAGCATACAGTCCTTTTCAGCGTATAGTCTGGCGCCGGGTAAGGGCCATACCCTTCGGCCGGACCCGTTCTTATGGATGGATTGCGCGCTCGATCGGGAAACCTACCGCCGCCCGGGCAGTCGGTGGAGCCCTGAAAGCCAACCCATTGCCTTTACTTATCCCATGTCACCGGGTTATTCGGTCCAGCGGATGTATGGGAGGTTTCAGCTCCGGCTTGCGATGGAAAAAATTATTACTGGAATGGGAGTCTATGATATCGAAAAAACAGAGGTAATAAGATGGAATTTAAAACCGGGAGAAAATCCGCGTTGCTCAGTCATAGATTTAAGCGAACGCGTGCCCGACGGATTATTATTATAACGATAATTCTGCTCGTCACTCTTCCTGCTCTTCTTTATCTTTTAAAGCACTACCTGGAGCGTTCATGGGAGTTCACGGATGGCGAGTTAAAAAGTGAGGTTGTCGCCTTTGACGCGCAGTTTGCTTACATGAAGGCCCGGGCGTTGCTGGAGGAAGGGAAAGCCCATGAATTCAAAGGGCGCAGACAGATCGTCACCGAGCGGTTCCGGGAGGCGCTGGACCTGCTGGACCTGATCATGGAGAAAGCCCCCAATTACAAGAGTGATCTAATCGCCCGGGATAGGCAGTTCATCTTGAATAAGTTGAGAAAGGCTAAATAGGGAATGGGGAATAGGGAATGGGGAATGGATGCCGTAGGTCCTATTCCCCATTCCCTATTCCCTATTCCCTAATTATGGATTACACTGGATACAGGGCATGTAGCCCTTCTTTAGAGCGTCCGACCGGCTCTTGAACCGGATCCGATTCTGTTCGTATATTTTCTGGGCCACGGGACACCAGGGATAGTGAAAATATTTTCCGTTCCGGCTAGCCAGGTAATAGATCCGTCGTTTCTCTTTCTCCCTTACCACCTCCTCAAGCTGGACGCTTACCTCCTCATCATAAGGGTCGATGGAGTTGGCGGCCTTCAATAATTCCAGTCCGATGGATTCCAGATTGCTGTTGCAATAGATCTCTCCCAGCAGGGCCAGCGCCTCAATATCCTCAGGCTGGTAATAGAGGCAGGTCCGCAGTTCACGGATGGTGTCATTGGTCTTCCCCTCCTGGAGATAACTTCTGGCCAGCCCGAGATAGAAGCGGGCGTTATAGGGATTGATCTCAACCGCTTTTTGAAAGGCCTGACGCATCTGCTGAGTCTTACCCTTCTTCCGGAAGATTTTGCCCATCAGGTAATAGGCGTCGGCCAGGGCGGAGTAGCGCCGGACAGCGTCCCGGGCGTATTTCAGGGCCAGATCCATGTTGTCTCCGCGATAGGCCTTCTCGGCCTGGGCCAGGTTGTTGTAAGCCACCTGTTGTTTCTTCTCCAGGGTGGGTTGGGGAAGCTCGAGGACGGGATCGAGCTGGCGAAGTCGCTGGGCCGAGAAAGAGAAGTCATGGTCTACTTTCAAAAAAGACTCCTTGTCGAGCCAAAGCGTGTTCAGGAAGGCCGGCACGAAGACCGGGTAGCCGAAGTCCTGATGGATTAAGTGGGCCAGGTTAAGAGCTGACTCCGCTTCCCCGTGTTGAACAATCACCCCTTTGAGGTTCCTGTAGTTCTTGATATTGTCCAGCAGCATGGTCAGGTCCCCGTGAGATGAAAACTGTCCGAACTTCTTAACCTTTGCCCGCACCGGAATCGTCTTGCCCTTGATCACTACTTCCGGCAACTTCATGGCCGCCCTCCCAACGGAGGTCGGGCTCTGCCACCCGACAATGAAGAAGTTGGACCTGGGGTCGGAGAGATACTTCTCTGCCATCTCCAGTGAGCTGGCGAAGTCCATCATCCCGGATGAGACCAGGAATATAGCCGGGGTCCGGATCTCTCTGTATTTCTTCCGGTAGTTGTTGATCGACCCGAAGAAGAACTGCTCGTTCTGAAAAGGGTTCCGCCACTTCTGCCGTTTTTTCGTTCGCTCGGAGAAATATTCTTCGGGAGCCTGCTGGAGGTATTTCTGGTAGATGTCATTGAGTTTCTTTACCGTCGGGGAAGTAACGATAATAGGGCAGTTTTTCGGGATTCTTCCCAGGTATGCCTCTTCGGCTAGGACGGAGATAATCTTCTGGGATTTGCTCAGAACGAAGGCCGGTATGATGACCCGTTCTCCCCGCCGGACCGCCGAGACAACCGCGTTGATAAAATCATCAAAATAGGGCTCGGTGAATTCTTTTCTGACCATTCCATAAGTAGCCTCGGTGATGACGTAATCAGCGGTCTTGACCTGATCCGGCGGTCTGATCAGGGGGGAGATCTGATTGCCGTAATCCCCCCCGAAGACCAGCGTAATTGCCTCCTTCCCCTTTCCCAGGATCAGCTCTACCTGGGAACTGCCCAGGATATGTCCCGCGTTATGGAGTCGAAACCTGATCCCGTCTTCGAGGTCCATCCACTTTTCCGGCTGAACGGTCTGGAACCACTCGTTTACCTTGTTGCTGAGAACAGCCTTATCTCTCTTCACTATCTCCTGACACGCCCGGCAGGAGCGATAACCCAGATTATTGATCCAGGTCCGGGCACTGCGAACGTCGAGGAACTCGTCCGGGCGCAGTCCCCGGGCTTTATTACATGAGCGGCTGTGAACAGTCTTATTCCGGAAATCTACCCGATATCGCCGGGCGGTCAGTCCTACTCCCAGTTGAAGCATGACATCACTGATATCCTTGGTGGGTGGAGTACCGTAAATACTTCCTTTATATCCCAGCTGATAGAGAAGAGGGAGGCGAGCGTTGTGATCGGCGTGGGCATGGGTCAGGATGACGTAGTCTATCTCTCCGGGGTCGAATTCAAAACGTTTGTTAAGCGGGACCAAGCTGGGCATGAAAAAGATCCCGGCATCGATCAGGAGCTTCTTCCCCTTATATTCCAGCAGCATACAAGAGCCGCCCACGATCCGGGTTGCCCCGTAGAAAGTCAACTTGACCGCCTCCCCAGCCTGGATTATCTTATCGGCGTCGGAGCGGTCCGGGATTATATTATACTGATTCTCGGGGAACTTTTTGAGATTGACTTCCAGGAATTCGGTCGTGCAGGAAGCTTCACCTTCTTTCCGCTTCTTGCAGCTCAGGGGAGAGAGCCCGGAGATAAGGAGAAGCGCCAGCACCGCCCCGGTAATCCATCCGGTGAAATATGAAGGTAATTTCTTCATAGCGCTCATTTAATAATATATCATTTTCACGGGTTTAGCCCGGATTAATGTTGTAAAGAAGAGCAAAGTTTATCACGAAATCGTTTATGTAAGGGATAAAGAAATATGTTTTTCACGAGGAGAAGGCGACGGTTATTCCGATCAAGTTTTCCCCGTCCCTGAGTTTCTCCAACCTGGATCCAATTAGCCGCACGATAGCAGGTGTCTCAAAAGCGGTCTTTCTCAACAAAAGTTTCCAGGAGGAGGGGTTGATAACCATATCGGTTTTCCCAGTCTTTGAGCAAACGTTTAGCGACGGTAGCCAGTATTTTAGAAGCGAGATTGCGAACGGCAACCCAGGGGAGAATAAGAAATCGGGCGTTGTTAACGATCAGGTGAAGATTGCGGACACGCTGTTCGGCAGTCCACCCGATAAAGTTGTCCCGTGGCGCGGTTTTCCAGGCAGCGGCCCCGAAACCCAGAGCTGCCGGAAGATGAGATCCGGCGAAGACCAAATATCGGATTTGTGCGCCGGGCAGTGGATTGTATCCCAAATAATGGTAACGCTCAATCAATTCGTTCCAGAGCGATGAGTCTTTTCGGGTGCGCCCGGGGCGGAAGATAAGTTTAGCCAGTGTGTTCACTGGAAGTGAAATAGGTTTTTGGGGATCAGAGGCTTCGGTCAGCCGGGGGCGGCGGCGATCATTGCTGTTGGCATGCTGGGGTGGAGGAAGTTTAATGAGACCGTCCCGATGCCCCGTACCTACCTCGTCACCGGGATATCCCCGGGGTGGGGTGACCCCCGGTAGTGGGGAAAGCAAGTTGAAATATTTGCTCCGTCCCCTATTTTATCTCGTGACGGGGATGTCGTCCGTTGTCCCGAAATAAACCCTTGTTATACCCCTTATCCCCCACAGACCCGAAGTATCCCGGAATATACCAATGTCATCCGCAGAGTCACCATTGAAGTCCGCAGGCACCGGCTGGTCGGAAGAACCCCCGAAGTAAACCCGGGTAACCCCTCTCACCGCCCACATGCCTGAGGAGGGCCGGAAGATACCCATGTCGCAACAGCCGTCCCCGTCGTAGTCTCCAGGAACAACGGAATCACTGGAACCTCCGAAGTAGATACGGCTTAAGTTTCGCAAAGCCCAGAGGCCGGATGAAGGTCTGAAGATAGCTATCTCTGTTATCCAATCCCCGTCATAATCCGAAGGAACCGGAATATCTCCCGCCGCCCCCCAATAGATACAGCTCAGGTCTTTGATGGCCCATAGTCCGGAACCGGGCCGGAATATGGCGATGTCCAAAAAGCCATCTCCGTCATAATCGCCGGGAACGGGCATATCTCCGGCAGCGCCAAAATAATATCTGGTCGTATTTCTGACCGCCCAAAGTCCTGATCCGGGTCTGAAGATAGATATCTCTGATATCCCGTCGCCGTCATAATCGCCGCTGGCCGGAATATCTCCCTCACTTCCATAATAACAGATGGTGATGCCTTTTACTGTCCAGATACCGGATGAAGGCCGAAAAACGGCAATATCAGAACTACCGTCACCATCATAATCTCCGCTTTCCAGTACCAGCCATTGGGTAGTGGGAGCCGGCGCGGGAGTGGGTCTATAGGTTGAAACCGGTATAGGTGTCGCCATTGGCCTCGATGTAGGCCCAGCCGAAGGAGAGGAGATATCTTTGCTTGGAATATAACTTGAGGTAAGAAGCCAGATACCTTCGTCACTCTGAAAAGCTTCATCGAAATGAATTGACGCGTTATTCCATACTTTTAATTTCTTCGCTACTACCGCGCCAAAAAACTGGTGATTGTTCTTTATCTCTACTCCCATATCAGGGGCGTACAGACCACCGAAAAACTCCGCGTTATTTCTGACTTGTATGCCGTAGTCGGAATCGACTTTTTGCGCGTAGATGATCAGATTAGTGGGTATCCCCGTGTAACTACCGGAATTTACCTTGGAATTGTTCCCCAGGGTGAAATCGTCCTCCACATAAATTTTCACTTTGCCGGAGATATTGAGCAGGGAATTATTCCTAAGCTCTGCACTGGCGAAACGGTAAATTCCTTCTGCAAAAGTAACGGTTTTATTGGTGTTAATAGTTAAATTATGATTTTGAATCTGGTAATCACCGCGCTTACCTGGCGCCCCTGTAACTCCAAGATCTCCTTCTTCTGTATAATCCAATCCGGGGGGAATAGTTACTGAAGAAGGGCTCAAAACCTCGGCATCATAAATTAAATCTCCCGTAATAAAACCATTGCTCCCTATGTTAATATCCTGGAGACTACTTGTGGCTACTGACGCGTCTCCGTAAACTCGGGCATTATTATTCACCTCAATGAAATAATTACTGTAAATGTCACCGTTTTGATACTGACCTCCATAATTCCAATTGCCTTCGCTGGAATTATAACTATCTACATAGGCATTGCTATAAATAATAATTTCGCCCTTTCCGAAAACGCCATAAGCAAACCAATATTCTTCCGGGATAGGTGTGGCAGCCGTGGTAGCAGTGGGTGTAGTGATAGGTGTTCCCAGTGGGGTTTTGGTAGGAGCTACTGTAGGTATAGGCGTAAGCGAAGGAGTCACTGTTGCAGTTGGTGACGATGTTGGAGTTGGGGTAAGCGCTGTTGATGGGGCGGGCGTCGGTGTAATTTGATAACATATCCAATTCAGCTTACTGACAAAGGCATCTCTCCCACCAGCCAAACTTGATTGATAGGGATTCTCGGTGGGGAAGTTGGAAGACCGAGTTTCACCGGTAATATAAGCACAATTAGATGAATCTACGGTAATACCTTGGGCAGAGTCGGGGCTACTTCCCCCTAAATAAGTCGAATAAATGAGAGAGGAACCGGAAGAGGAAAATTTAGTGATAAAGGCATCATCCTCTCCAGCCAAACTTGATTGATAAGGATTCTGGATGGGGAAATCGGAAGACTTGGTAAAACCGGCAACATAGGCTACGCTGTTTTCGACTGAAATCCCATAGCCTCGCTCTTCTTCACTTCCCCCTAA
>Ga0075115_10000710_pt1 | contig 16510 bp, 14 predicted proteins | sample AntAceMetag02UKH_FD_69785 | JGI IMG/M metagenome (GOLD analysis project Ga0075115, IMG submission 69785) | Saline lake microbial communities from Ace Lake, Antarctica - Antarctic Ace Lake Metagenome 02UKH | ecosystem: Environmental > Aquatic > Non-marine Saline and Alkaline > Saline | place... | reverse complement strand
TTTCTGGAGGTGCCGCTGGTGAAGTTATTCAAGCTCTGGATGAGGGGCTGGATTTATATATTACTGGTGAAACAGCACATCAGATTTATCACACCTGTCTTGAAGGCGGCATTAATGTTATTGCAGGCGGGCATTATAATACAGAGACCTACGGCCCGAAACTTGTTGCAGATAAACTATCTGCGGAAAAGGGAATTCAAACAGTTTTTGTTGATTTTCCCACTGGTCTATAAACAAAAAACTATAGTGAGAAATATTAATGAATAAAAAAAAGAGACTACTGCCATTTATTTTAACCACATGTATTGTAGCTGCTGATCAGTTGATTAAGTTGTGGATATCAGCAAATGTCACGCAGAACACCATTGGTTACCGATTATTCGGCGGTGACTTTCTACGCATTATACATGTAAGGAATAATGCCATAGCTTTTAGCATGGGGTCGGGCTTTCCGAATGTTGTACGCTTGATTCTGTTTGTAGTGGTGCCTCTGATTCTAATTGGATTTTTACTATTTTATGTTATACGAAGTAATGAATTCACCCCGTATCAGCGGTGGTTGATAGCAGGTGCTGCCGGAGGCGGTCTGGGGAATCTGATAGACAGGATTTTTCGATCCAGTTGGGTAATTGATTATATTGATGTAAAGTTCTATGGTTTGTTTGGTATGGAACGATTTCCAACATTTAATCTTGCAGACTTCTCTATTGTTGTTTGCGGGATTCTACTAATAATTACATTTTTGTATTCTTTGAGAGGAAAAAATGAATAAGAAAGTTAATACGGCACTATTTATGCTTGGAGCAACCTTGGTAAATATCGTGCTTATGCTGGTTCTGTTGATTGCATTAATAATGCTGATTGGCGTATTGTTTCCGGAACCCTCCAGCTCCCTGGCTCAAATTCTTCTTATAGCTGCTTTTTTACTGGCGTTGGCAGGATCTTTTGGGATATACACACTGATTATCAAATTGGTCTCAAAGAAAATCGATATGGAGAAATATTTTCACCCGATTTTTAAGCCCAGGAATCGGGGCGGCCAGGGCGGCGGAAGGATGCTCAAGTAGCACTTGCCCTGATAAACTCAGTAATCAATCGTTCAGTATCTTTAACTCCCTCAGCTCCAGGATATACTAAAAAACCATGTATAGTCTGTTTGCACAGATGATAGGTGACGGATACTCCTGCCTTGCGCAATTTTTCTGCATATGCAGCACCCTCATCAAATAGTTTATAGGATGCTTGGTTTTTTTCATTGTTTTATTTTTTCCTAACAAAGGCCGTAGAAAACAGGATCTTAGTAATATGTTATTTTGGTTGATTCTCCCGGGCGAACATCTTGATCATAAAAATTATCAAGTTCTATAGTGGAAGAATTTGCAATTTGTACATCGTAACATCCTGATGGTACCGGTAGGGAATATTTATCACCGGGTTTTATTACATCATCTCCCATAACATTATCTCCCCAGCCCGTAGAGTTTGCACTGCCGATGTAGAGGAAAAAGATGGTCTCATCGGATTGATTGTCTACAATGATGGTACCCATGTTATCAAATCCGCTAAGCATAAAACAGGAAGACAAGCTTAATAGAAATCCGACGGTTACAAGCAAAAGAAGTACGTTCTTAATCTTCATTTTTGTTCTCCTACATTTTTAACATATATTTTAAATATTTACGTGAGTTTATATTGTATCCTGCTTGGCGAATAATGTAAAAGAAATTTGTCCAGATTGGAAAATCACTTATTGCGGTTGATGTAGAGACTTTCGAAGCTACAAAATAGAGAACGATTTATGAACTTTGCCCAGTTAGCTCGTTTTTCTTTTAGGGATGAAAATTGCTGCTGCAGCCCCGCTAATTATTATCGCGATAGCTAAAGCTATCCAAATCCCAAAACCTGAGGGAAAGTTAAAACGAACAAGAGAGGGTGTGGTGTTCTGTATGGCAGAATAGGCTGGCGATATTAATGGAACTGATTCAGGCCGGCTGACTTTAATTATTGATACAGGTTCAATATAGGAGTGTGCTGCTGATGGTTTCAGGGGATTCAGTTTTCCCGTTTCTCCAGTTCCTGAACTCATCGATTTGCTGGAAGTAGATACAGAAAAAATCTTGCTTTCACCTGTGATTGCAGTTTCAATTGATTTTGGTAATGAAATAACTCCGATTACCGCTGTTCTGTCCAGAAATGAAGCTGTTAATGAATAGGTTTTTTGTCTGGTATCAAGGGCGCTCAAATTAATTGGCCGTTCTTCGAAAACTTCTGGTTCACTGATCAAGTCAGCAATTGGTGCCGTTGCTTCAAGGGCTTGTTCCGTAGCAGCTAAAGCAATTTCTGCGCCGGGTACGGGAGAGAGTTCAGGTTGTCGTCCTGCTTCATTCAGAATTGCTACCAGAGGTGAATCCTCACTAACTTCCACGGCTGTTTCCGAAGGTAAATTTTGTTCAGCTTCAGAAACAATAGGGGTTACAGGAGTAGAGCAGGCAGAGAATGAGAGGAGGAGTAAAATAATGAGTATTTTTACAATTGCTTGTAGCGATGTTTTTTGCACCTGACACGTTTTACTGTTCTTCATTCTAACCTATTGTAACACTACAGAGTTTATTGTCAATCAACTGTAGTGGTCTCCCTATAAATAACCTTCTAATACATAACAATTTTTGATGTACAAAAGTTACATATTCTATAAAATAAACTAAATCGAAGATATGGTTTCCTGGTTTATGAAAATGGCTTTGTCGCTGCAAATCAGTTTCCAGTATAGGTGTTTGGAGGTATGGGGAATTGAACCCCAGACCTCTTGAATGCCATTCAAGCGCTCTAGCCAACTGAGCTACACCCCCAAGAATACCTAAACAGAAACAACTTCAAATGAAGATATTTGAGAATACCGAGAAGTATACTTTCTGTCAATGTAAAAAAAAAACAAGAAAATCACTATGTCTATAGAAGAAACTATCTGAATTCTATATAAATAGGAATGGCTGATATAAATATACTTTTACTACTTGGATTTGCACTTTGGGGTGCGACTGTTGGTGTCATTGTTGGGTTTACCGCGGTTGGAATAGGTTTGCTTGGTGTAAGCGGACTAATGATCATTTTTGGACTCGATCCGTTGATCGCGGTAGGTTCTATGGGTATTACCGGATTTTTCCTTATGCTCTCAGGTGCGGTTCAGCACAAGAAGAATAATAACATTCATATACCTGTCGCTCTGATGACTGCTGTCACCGCTGTCCCGATGTCATATCTGACAGCTTCTTTCGCAGAGCAGATCAATGAAGTCATACCCTTGAGATATATACTTGGCGGAATAATAATCTTGTCTGTTCTTCTGCTCTTCTATCGATATTTCATCATGAAAAGAGAAGCGACCCCATTTGTCTATACGGCCTGGAAAAAATTTTCAGCACCTGTTATGGGAATAATTCTTGGCAGTCTTATGGGGGTAACCAGTATAAGTGGATCCATTCTGGTGGTAATGTTTTTGCTGATTATGCAAATGCCGGCGGCAATGGCCGTTGGGACAACAAGCGCAGTTAGCGCGGTATCTCTTTTGGTTGCAGGAATTGCTCACATACAGGGTGGAAATATTGATTGGCAGGCAATAACAGGATTAATACCCGGAGCTCTGATTGGTGCTGCGATTGGTGCAAAATTTTCAGACCGTGTACCGGTAAAGATATTGCGCGTTGGCATTCTGGTGATACTTCTTGCTGCAGGAGTAATGATTTTTGTGTAGAGGTTGAGGGATTTTGAAAGAACCCCATCCCGGGATAGAGTAATCTTATAATAAAATTTATGAGAGAAGGAATTTCTGGTAATAGTAATAACTTGATTTTGGAGTTCTTTCAAGGTTTTCAAAATCACAATAAATTAACCCAAAACGCTTTGTGTACCCGTGAGCCCATTCAAAATTATCTATAAAGCTCCATGCAAAATATCCTTTTAACGGGATACCGGCCTGTACGGCTTTTTTACAGATATCAAGATGATTCTGGAGATAGGCTATTCTATTGGGATCATTCACAGATTTTTCCCCGTTTTTTGTTATGAGAAGTGTCTCATTCCAGGCAGAACCGTTCTCTGTGATTATTAAGGGAAGATTTCCGCACTCACTATGTGTCCATTCAAGAAGCCTGAATAAGCCGTCCGGGGTTATGTCCCACCCCATCGCTGTTTTTGGGTAGTCAGTTTCAACTATTCTATACTGTTCAGGGTGTTCCTGATTAAAAGCTGCAGTCGATTCTGAATAGTAATTAATGCCGAGAAAATCCAGTTTGCCTGCGATACACTTCATGTCCCCATCCTTTATAGGAAGTTGAACTTCAGGGTAAGCTTCTAGATAGCGTTTTGGATAGCCCTTTCCGAGAAGTGGGTGTAGGTACATGCGTGATTGATTATCAGCTGCCCGGTCAGCAGCAAGGATATCTTCCGGTGCATCACTTGCAGGTTTGGGAAGACCCAGGTTTAGGGTCGTTCCGATCTTGCCGGAGTATTTACCCTTCCTGAAGGCTCCCAGTGCCAGGCCGTGAGCAAGGTTTAGATGGTGCACGGCATTGAACATGCTCTGCATATTACTAATTCCCGGCGCATGGATGCCAATTCCATATCCAAGATATGCGGAGCAAAAGGGTTCATTGAGTGTTATCCATGATGTAATTCGATCAGAAAATGTTTTAAAACAAATTTCTGCAAATTTGGCAAAGGCATAAGCTGTTTGACGATTAACCCAGCCGCCTTCATCCTCAAGCTTCTGCGGCAGATCCCAGTGGTATAGAGTGATTATGGGAGAAATTCCGGCTGCGAGTAATGCATCAATAAGCTTTGAGTAGAAGGCCAACCCTTTTTTATTAACTTCTCCATCCCCGCCCGGGATAATTCTCGGCCAGGAGACTGATAGCCGATAAGAATCTATACCAAGTTCTTTCAGGAGTTTGATATCTTCCGGGTATCGATGGTAATGGTCACACGCTGTTTCTCCTGTGCTTTTATCACTGATAGCTTCAGGCTGATCGCAGAAGGTGTCCCAGATACTAAGACCCTTCCCATCTTCAGATTTTGCTCCTTCAATCTGGAAACTGGCAGCTGCAGCCCCGAATACAAAATCAACAGGAAAATCTATACGTAAACTACTCATTTTTTTACCTTTTATTTTGCAATAATATTGTATGTTCTATCTTAGGGGTAACTTACCGGAAGTGTCAATCCTGAGATGGATTTGCTGTCTATTAACAGGAGAGTATCGGTGAAGGAGGTGAAATGTTTGTCATATTCGGCGATAACTGCTTCGCTGACTCTCCCGTAATGAAGAGGCAGATCCGCTGTTCCACTACGTATCATATGTTAAGTATAACAGGATTGTGAGAAAAAAAGCAAAGAAATTTTGAATAAAAAGAGTATTTAATAAAATAACATGTTGTAATTATTATAACATTCTGTTAGTATTGCAACAAATATAGGGAAGTCTATCAATTCACTGAGTTAAATAGTGTGTAATAATTCATAATACACCGTTAAGGAGGAAAGAATGGATAAAATCAAGGTAGCTATTATTGGTGCAACCGGTGCGGTTGGACAGGTTTTTATGTGGATGCTCTCAAATCATGAGTGGTTTGAAATTGAATATATTAATGCAACAGCCGCAAGGGTTGGAGAGAAATATGGTAAATCAGTGCACTGGGTACTCCCTTTTGAAATGGCTGAAAACTTAAAAACTATTGAGTTGAAAGAGTATAATCTGGAAGCAATGAAAGAGGCAGGAGTTCAGATTGTTTTTTCTGCTATGCCTGCAGATGTTGCCGCAGCAGCTGAACCGGAACTGCGTGATGCCGGATTTTATGTCTTTTCAAATGCCGGTGCAATGCGGTATGAAAAAAACGTTCCTATTCTTATTCCCGAAGTTAATCTTGATTCTCTTCATCTTATTAATGAGCAGGGGTATCCGGAAGGTGGTTTTATTGTGACAAACGCAAACTGTTCAACGACAGGGCTGGCAATTGCATTGGCTCCGCTAGTTAAGTTTGATATTAAGGAGATCTCGGTATCCACATATCAATCAGTAAGTGGTGCAGGGTATCCTGGTTTGTCCTCTTTTGATATTACTGATAATGTTATTCCTTTTATCGGCGGTGAAGAGGAGAAGATTGAGAAAGAGATCAATAAAATTCTTTCTATAACTCCTGATGTATATGCATATTGTGCCCGTGTCCCTGTTATGTTTGGGCATATTGAGACCGTTTGGCTTGAGTTTGATCAGGATGTGTCTATAGAAGATGTTATAGAAGCCTGGGACACATTCATAATTGATGAATCGGGGCTGCCGTCATCACCTGTTAAGCCGGTTATATATGATCCAGATAATACCTTCCCGCAGCCGAAATATGCTTTCTGGGGAACACCGCGGGGGATGATAACCTATACCGGTAGATTGAAAAAAAGAAAAAACCGAATTGGATTTGCATTAATGGTTAATAATGTGGTAAAAGGTGCTGCAGGCGGTTCAATTCAGAACGCTGAAGCCTTTGTACAGATGTATAATCATAGATAGCGTTCAAGGGTACATGTTCATGATTACATGAAATGAAGTTTTTGGATAAGAAATTTAGTATGTAGCAATACAGTTAATTGAATGAATCCAAAAACTTCTGGACGACAAGTATATAAGTAACATGATAACAGTAAACGTGGTAATACAAAAAAATCAATAATGAATCTCTGCAATAACAAAATCCCGAGTCCAAATACTAACAATATCCCGATGTCAGGAGTATACTGAAGAGGGAGAGCAGTCGTAATAGATTTTATAAGATCCTAAGTCCGACAGGCTCCTGGTGAACAGCAGGAGGAAATCTATGAAAAATCAGGAAGTTATTCGCGGGATGCAGTATGCAGGATCCTGGTATGAAAGTGATCCGGATTTACTGCGAGCTTTTATTGCAGAGTCGCTGGCAGATGCTGAATTACGAAGCCCGGATAGAAAATCTGTAGAGGTGCGAACAGGGGCCTGTCTTGCTATGCTGCCGCATGCCGGACTTGCCTACTCAGCAAGGGGTATTGCAGACTTTTTTTCTAATATTCCGGTAAAAACAACTAATGTTTTAATAATCGCCCCATCTCACTATGTGCATATCCACCCTGATTCACTAACTACTGCTGATTTTACGTTAGCTGAAACACCCATTGCTGATTTAAAAGTAATGCCGCTGCATAATTTGCTGCCTGGGCGGGTGGTTCATACTGATAGAAAAGCTGTGGAAATGGAGCATGCTCTGGAAATGTTTCTACCCTTCTGTGCTAATCTTCAGTTGCAAAGTCATAAAAAGATTCATGTAGGGTTGTGTCTGATCTCGCAGGTAACCAACGGGAAGTCAATAGACATGCTCAGTGAAGCAATATTAGAAGCGATAGGTGATGAGCAGGTTCTAAATGGTGAGACGGTTATTATAGCAAGCTCTGATTTCACCCATTACGGCAAACGATTCGGATATACACCCTTTGAAACAGCTTTATTCGGGATTCGCGAAGTTGAGGATCAGGTTCTCCTGCATGACAGAAATTATGCTGAGATGTTTGCCTCAGGAGATATTAGTGAATTACTTGCACTACAGATAAAAGAGCAACCGACAATTTGCGGGTTTGCACCTGGTTTAATAGTTTCAAATATAGCAAAACAACTAAATCTTACAGGGGAAATTGCAAATCAGTATACTTCAAACAGTTTATCTGGATTATCCTCCGATTTTGTATCATATTGCTCGATTCTTTGGAGGTAAAATGTTTAATAGACAGAACAGAAATATGCTTTTACGCCTAGCAAGAGAAAGTATTGCTGAGCATTTGACAGGTCAGCCCTCAATAACGTATCAAAACCTGCTTAATGAAGAGATTCAGGAAGATCTTCTTGCGGAAAACGGAGTATTTGTGACATTCAAAAGGAGAGAGATTCTTGATGAGGAGTTAGCTCTTCGTGGGTGCATCGGGAATATTCTGGGAAAATTTCCACTCTATGAATCTATTCGACGGCTTGCAGTTGAGTCTGCCGTTTATGACCCGCGTTTTCAGCCGGTTGCAGAACTTGATGAATTAAATTCTCTTTTTATAGAAATATCAATATTAACCATACCAAAGCAAGTATCATCCTATTCCGAGATTGTAGTAGGAAAAGATGGTATCTTACTTTTTCATCAAGGTCGCACTGCTGTCTTTTTGCCGCAGGTGGCAACGGAACAGGGTTGGGGTATTGAGGAGACACTAACTCACCTTTCCCGAAAAGCCGGCCTGGGGCTGAACGGCTGGAAGGATCCGCTGTGTCAGTTTAATGTATTTCAGGCTGAAGTTTTTTCGGAGAATGATTAAGCATGTCTGCAGCTAAAATACGATGTGATTTTTGCTTTCATCAATGCCTGCTTGGGGAGGATGAAACCGGAATTTGCGGTGTGCGTAAAAACCATGAGGGAAGGGTGATTACCACAGTCTATGGAGAGGTAGTTTCTTTAGGGGTAGATCCTATTGAGAAGAAGCCGTTTTATCATGTAAAACCGGGTAGCAGTACATTGTCAGTAGCTCTTCCGGGATGTAACTTAAGCTGTGAATTTTGTCAAAATTATGCTATTTCACAATATAATCGTGCACGAATTGGTAATACAGGCAAAAAACAGGACTTAACCAGCCCGAAAGAACTGGTAGACCTCTTAGTGGAGAGTGAGCTGGAAATTATGAGCTATACCTATTCTGATCCGGTTGTCTGGCAGGATTATATGCTTGATACAGCAAAGCTTGTACGGAGTGTGGAGCACGGCCTGAACTGTATGGTTACCAATGGAAGTATGAGCGCAGAATCCCTGCTTATCATGCTGGATTATATTGATGCCTTTAATATCGATGTAAAAGGGGATGAGGAGTTTTACCGCACCTACTGTAATGGGAGTCTTGCTCCTGTATTACAAAACCTGGAACAAATATGTACTGATGGAAGAGCGGTTGTTGAGGTGACGACACTGGTGATTGAGGGTATTCATTCTCAGAATGATATTTTTCGTTTGGGTTGTCAGCTCAGAGAAGCGGGAGTTCAGGTTTGGCATCTCAGCAGATTTTTTCCTGCATATAAAATGCTTGATCGGCAGCAGACCTCAGAGAAGTTTTTACACGACATGCTGCAGACAGCCTCAGAATCAGGAATTCCCTATATCTATAGCGGAAACAGTCGTGAGCAGTTATTTGTTTCTACCCGTTGTCCGGAATGCGGGACAGTACTTATTCCTGCACATGATTACAGTGGTGATGCTGGAGTTTCTGCAGGAAAGCATATTGTTGATGGAAAATGCGCTGAATGCGGAGATCCGATTTATGGTTTGTTTTAGAGGTTATTGGAGAAAAGATAGGTGATACAGTTTTTAACATATACCGTATAATTCTTACCGGTTTGGTATAGTGAATAAGAATCGGGGTACCGCGTACAGGTCTTCTTGCTGCTGCTGTCAACTGCAGGTGCTTCGCAAAAAGCGCGATTTATACACCCTTCGGTTATTCCCAGGCTGTCTCTTCGAAAGCAGCTTCTGCTGATAAACAGCGGAGGGGAAAAATCAGCACCGACAGGAAAAACAGTATCCTGATCGAAATAGATGGATTGATCTGTATCTTCCAACCAATAATAAGCACTGCTAACCAACTCAAGATTGCTTTGTAACAAGCCTAAAGCCCTGCTGTTCGCACAGTAGAGGTAGTAGTCGGCAAAGTATTCGAATTCAGAATGTTTTTGTGCCCAGAGGAGATGACCAACATTGTTGAGACCAACCCGAATTACCGGTTTTGGGTTAAATTTCGAGAATTTTTCAAGCAGTGAATCAAGTTTTTTGAAATAAGCCTTATCATCAAATAAAACTGGACTAAGAGGTATGTAATAAATTCCCTCCACCTGGGGCAGCTCTTCAGGACTATACTGATCCGGATTAATAATGAACGGAACAGGGTTATCTTTTGCCGGGATAATGTTCTTACGATCAGGCAATGGAACAGCAGCAGCAGATGTATGGTTTTCCTGTTTTTTCTTATCTGAAGAGACCTGGTTTTCCCAAACGGTATTCAATCCGGAATACCATAATCTTCGTATGGATTTAAGTTGTGATGCAGGAAGAAACAGCTCTTCATCCGGCCTTCCTGTTTTGTTAATAACAGTCATACTGCCGTTTGTAAACAAGCTCTCACCCGATGCAGAAAATATTTTTTCAAAAATTTCCTGAAGATTTGCCGGCTTTCTTGCAGTAGCAACAACTATTGATTCGGTTATCTCATGTGTGACCCTCAACAGTGAAATAGTGCCTGAAATTGAGATATGTTCATTAAAAATGGTTAAAATATGATTTATAGGATGTTTCCAAGGATGTATAGACCCCAGGCTAACTTCCGGGAGTTTTTGATCATGGGCTGAAATCTTATAGAGCATCGTGTTTTCAGGGAGAAATTCGGGAACAGACAACCGAACTTTCATACCGGCTTTTGCATCAACCAATCGATTTCCGTTTAGATCCTGAAATTTACTTACACTGAATTTTACCGGATCCGGTAATTGTGTCCGTTGCCCGGCACTTTTCTCTTTCAGGCAGAGTATGCCGTCACGCAATGATATGGGGTTTACCAGCTGAATATCCACAGAATTTTCTCTTCGGTGGTATTTTCTTATCTTTCCAATTGGGACTCCTCTGTGACCCGGATAATCCGGAGAGACAGGGGATTGTTGTGTGGAGCCTGCCTTACCGCTCCATCCAGGAGTGATAGAACGGGAAAATACCGTTCGCAGTTTTAAATCTTCTGCTGGCTGTTTCCTCATCAGGGATCGGTAGAATCCGGCAGCTTGAGCGGTGTATTCTGGACTTTTCATTCTCCCCTCAACTTTTACGGTTGTTACACCAACTTCCTCCAATGCGGTAATTCTGGTTTTAAGAGAAAGGTCTTTCATAGAGAAGAAATAACCATCACGGGATACTGTCTGTCCCGACGCAGGTTCTGAACTGGTACTCTGGATATCTGCAGTAAACCAGGTTCGGCATATCTGACCACACTCTCCTCTGTTTGCTGAACGTCCAAGAAGCATCCCTGATGCCAGACAGAGTCCGGAGTAGGCGTAACATAATGCCCCATGAATAAAAACCTCAAGTTCCATATCCGGACAGGATTTTCTGATAAACCCTATCTCATCAATTGTAAGCTCTCGGGATAAAACTGCACGCTTAACCCCAAGTATCTCCAACATCTTAACACCGGATACATTATGAGCTGCTAACTGTGTCGATGCATGAATGGTGAGATTCGGGTACTCCTCTTTGACAATCGCAAGCACCCCCAGATCCTGCACAATAATTGAATCTGCCTCAATATATGCTGCCTGGTCGAGCAGTTTGTAAAGATCGGGAAGTTCCTGTTCTCTCAGTACAGTATTGCAGGTGATGTAGATTTTTTTCCGGTTATCAACTGCAAAGGTTTTGAGTCTACGCAGCTCCTCAAAGGTGAAGTTTTTTGCACTTTTTCTTGCAGAGAAATTTTGGAGACCAAGATATAGTGCATCAGCGCCATTTTCAAGCGCCCGTATGCCTGATTGAAAACTTCCTGCCGGGAGTAGTAGTTCCATAAGGGTATTTTAAAGATATTGTTTGGTACATACAAGAGTTGTTCTGTACTTGTAATTATACGTGGACAATCTGTTTTAAATTATGATACATATAAATCATGAAAACAAGAACATTTATTGCAGAAGGGCAAAATATTGCTGAAAGGCAATTTATTGCTGAAGGGCACCTGATTGATTCGGGAATTTTTTCGAGAATTCTTAATACAATTCTTGATGAGGGCGGAGATTATACTATTCAGAAATTTCTGGTCGGCAAAAAGCCTGATCAAATTTCATCTCTTGAAATAACCGTGATGAGTGGTGGTGAAGGTGGATGTAAAGCCGGACTCCTGCAGGAAATTGCCGACAGGCTTACTGATTTTGGGGCTTATGAGGCAGAGGTTCCTTCTGCGCAGCTGAAAGCAGCAGAAAAAGATGCTTTTGCACCCGAAGATTTTTATTCCTCGACAAATCATATAACAGAAGTATTTTTTAATGGGCATTGGACTGAGGTGCTGAAACAGAGGATGGATGCAATTCTTGTCTGGAATGGAGAGAGTTTTGTCTGTACCAAGCTGCGTGATTTACACAAGGGAGATCTCGTTGTATGCGGCAGTGATTCCGTTCGGGTGTTCCCGCCTGCCGCAAGTAAAGAACATGATGATTTCTCATTTATGTCTAACGACGTCTCCTCTGAACGAAGCGGAGATATCGCAGTTTCCCGAACTGCAGAAGAGCTGATTCGGATAAAAAAAGCCGGTGGAAAGGTGGTGGTTGTCTCAGGTCCTGTAGTGGTACACACTGGTGGATCAGGAGCTTTGGCATCGCTTGTTAAGGGGGGATTTGTCCAGGGATTTCTCGGTGGAAACGCGGTAGCTGTGCACGATCTGGAACATCAGTTTTTTGGAACTTCTCTTGGAATCGACCTGAAAACAGGAAAAGTGGTCAAACATGGACACAATCATCATATTAAGGCAATAAATATCATAAATGGATGTGGGTCTATAAAAGAAACCATAGATACCGGAATTCTAAAATCAGGGCTGATGTATGAGATTGAAACAGCCGGCATTCCCTATTGCCTCGCAGGTTCAATACGTGATGACGGACCCCTTCCCGAGACAGTTAATGATATGATTGAAGCTCAGGAAAAATATGCAGAAATAATTGAAGGTGCGGATTTGATAGTAATGCTCTCAACTATGCTGCATTCAATTGGTACGGGAAATATGATGCCTTCTTTTATTCCTACAATTTGTATTGATATTAACCCGGCGGTAGTTACCAAGCTTTCTGACAGGGGCTCAGGTCAGGCTGTAGGAATTGTGTGCGATGTGGGATCCTTTCTGAGAGACTTGGAGCGGGAACTTGTCAGTTAAATCAAGACTGCTCTCAGCAGAGTTTCCAAACTGCCACAACTTCAGGGATTTGGGGGGAATCGGAACAGCTTCCGGAAAAACTACCAGATGGGGGCTGCTCTATCGATCCGGGAGGCTCTCTTTTCTCTCTGATGAGGAGCTTGCCCATTTCTCGGAAATGGGAATTGGAAATATTATTGACTTGCGTTCTCATGATGAAATTTCTGCACATCCTGATAGAATTCCGGACAAGGCATCTTATCTTCCTGTTTATGCTGAGATTCCGGACTTCAGTCTTGAATCCGTTATACAACTGTTTCGTGAAGCAGCTGCCGGTAGAGCTGATACTGAAGAGTTCATTCTTAAAAGTTATCGGAAAATGCCTAAATTACTGGGTCCTCTCTTTCGAAAATTATTTGCAGTTTTAACTGCTCCCGGATATATTCCAACTCTTATTCACTGTACGGGTGGAAAGGACAGAACGGGGTTTTTTGCAGCACTGTTTCTCTCTGCATTGGGTGTTGGTGATGCGGAGATTATGCAGGACTATCTTTTAAGCGGACATGTTGGAAAACACCTGATAAAGGCTTCTTTACGATATTCCGGATCATTCCTGCAGTTTGGTGTTAAAGTTCCTCCTGAGGTGACTTATCCGCTTCTGACAACAAAGCCTGAATATCTCCAGGCCGCCGTTGATGAAATAATTAGTGAATACGGATCTATTACCGAATATCTTGAAATTGTTGTTGCAGTTGGAGCTGTCGAACAAAAGAGATTGCAGGATATTTTTCTCGTTTAACCTTGTTTCATTATAAAGTTTAAAAACTCAATTAATTGTCGTGATTTGAGTATTGATCAATATCCATTATCTCTATAATATCCATAATGGATAGTTTTATCACAGGAGTAATAGATGGATTCTAAATTTAACGAATTGCTAAAAAGTAAGATGAGCGGAGCTGGTTATGCAAAACTTGCTGCACTGAAGAACGAGAAAGTCTTTGATTTTGTCGGATCTTTTGTCGAACACTGTAACCCGGCCACAATTTATGTTTGTGACGATAGTCTGGAAGATAATGAGTATCTTAAGACAATGGCTCTGGAAAAGGGTGAAGAGTCAAAATTGGCACAGGATGGACAGACCATTCACTGGGATGGATACGGCGATCAGGCTCGTGACAAAGTAAACACAAAATACCTTGTCTATAAAGAAAATCTAGAGAAAATGAAATCATTAAACTCAGTAGCCTATGAAGAGGGCCTTACTGAGATTATGGGTATTTCAAAAAATATCATGGAAGGCAAAGATGTAGTTGTGAAATTTTTCTGTGAAGGCCCGGCCTTTTCAGAGTTTACCATTCCTTGTGTACAATTTACAGATTCCTGGTATGTAGCCCACTCAGAGGCAATTCTTTACCGGCCTGCCTATGCACATTTTCTTGGAATGAAGGATGAAGAAAAAGATGATTTTTTCCGTTTTATCCACTCTGCGGGTCAGCAGGATGAGAGAGGATGTTCAGTAAATCTTGACAAAAGAAGAATCTATATGGACACACAAAATAATATTGTGTACTCAATGAATGATCAATATGCCGGCAACTCTATAGGTCTGAAAAAACATTCAATGAGACTTGCAATAAATAAAGCAGGTCAGGAAGGCTGGTTGTGTGAGCATATGTTTGTTATGGCGTGTCTGAATGAAGATGCAGACCGGAAAACCTATTTTGCCGGTGCTTATCCATCAGCATGTGGTAAAACTTCAACAGCAATGATTCCCGGTGAGCAGATTGTCGGTGATGATATTGCCTATTTCAGAAATATTGACGGTGAATTCAGAGCGGTAAACGTTGAACAGGGAATATTTGGTATTATTAAAGATGTAAACAAAGATGATGATCCGGTTATTTTTGAAAACCTGAACAAACCTCAGGAACTGATTTTCTCGAACGTTCTTCGCGGCCCGGACAATACACCATACTGGCTTGGTCAGGGTGTTGAAGCTCCCAAAGAGGGTGACAATCACTCCGGCGCATGGACAGAGGGTAAAAAAGATGCCAAAGGCAATGTAGTTGGAATCGCACATGGAAATGCACGTTATACGATGCGACTTGATTATCTCGAAAACTTTGACAAAGAGGGTTTTGAGGCTAAACAGGGTGTGAAAGTTGATGGTGTCCTCTACGGTGGACGTGACAGCAACACTTCAGTTCCTTGTGAAGAATCTCCTTCATGGGAAGACGGTATCCTTCTGAAAGCATGTACCCTTGAGTCTGAGACAACATCAGCAACACTGGGTGCTGAAGGTGTAAGAACTCCCAGTCCAATGGCTAACATGGACTTTGTATCCTACCCGCTTGGTGAGTACACCATGAATAACATCAATTTTGTTGATGGTATGAAGGCAGAACCCAAGGTTTTCTCTACAAACTACTTTCTGCTGAATGAAAAAGGAAAATTCTGCACCAGTAAACTTGCCAAGAAAGTATGGCTGCACTGGGCAGAGGGAAGAGTTCATGGTGAATATGATGCATTAAAAACTCCTACTGGAAAGATTCCTCTTTATGAAGATCTTAAAGACCTTTTTAAGAAATATCTTGATGAAGACTACTCTCTTGAAGATTATACCTACCAGTTTACTTTCCGCTGTGCCAAATGGATCGAAAAACTTGAGAGATCTAAAGCTTTCTATGCAAAAATGGATGCTGATTGTCTTCAGTCAATTTTTGACAAATGGGATGCGACAATTGCTAAGATTTCTGCAGCAAGAGACAAGTGTGGTGACCTGATTTTACCAGGTGCCTATTCTGAGTGTTGTGGCGGCGGAGACGGCTGCTGCTGTTAATGACCAAAAGTTAATATTCAAAGAATATTAACTTTTGCTTTGGAAGTTTTATATTGTAAATATTTACAATATAAAACTTCTGATCAAAGTAATAATTAAAAGTTTGCTAAGCAAACTTCGATTGCAAAATATGCAAAAAGCTGTCCTGTGAAAATGGGACGGCTTTTTTTATTTCCATTGTTAAGAATTTACGGTAGTATATAGGATATATTCTATATACTTGAGGATGGTGTTTTTCTATGAAAAAAAGTTTGTTACTGGTAATTTTATTAACCATGATTGTAATTCCGATATGGAGTGCAGTTCCGGCTCGTTCCGGTATGATCGTCATAAATGAAGTTTCATCAACCGGGAAATATGATTTCATTGAACTCTATAATACTACAGGAAATGATCTTATTCTTAACTCTTCCTGGAAACTAGCTGATAGACAAGAGAGCAGGTTGGATAATGATCCGCAAATAGCAATTCCTGATGGTACAGTGATTCCTGCCCATGGGTATTTATTAATTGCACCTTATAAAACCAGCAGATTAAGTGCTGCAGTTCCTGAGGGGATTCCTGGTGATGCTATGGCCGTAAGATCATTTGCAATTGGATCACAAGACGAAATTAGTCTACTTTATAACGATTCACTGGAAGATTTTCTTGAGTGGACATCTGATGTGAATTCAATTGGCAGGAGTACAGATGGTG
>Ga0075115_10000707_pt1 | contig 16586 bp, 16 predicted proteins | sample AntAceMetag02UKH_FD_69785 | JGI IMG/M metagenome (GOLD analysis project Ga0075115, IMG submission 69785) | Saline lake microbial communities from Ace Lake, Antarctica - Antarctic Ace Lake Metagenome 02UKH | ecosystem: Environmental > Aquatic > Non-marine Saline and Alkaline > Saline | place... | reverse complement strand
CGCAGGCAGCTAAAAATGTCGGTAAAAATCTCATGCGCAATAAAGACGCTATGAGACAGCCTGTCCAGACGCCTGTGCCTGGGAACGGTATGCTCACGAAAAGCATCAACCCAAAGGCCTCGTATTTTTCTATCAGGCCTGAGCGCTTTTTCGCCCGCGTAAAAATCCAGTCAAAAAACCTTCTCATTAGCGGGGTCCCGGACAATCCCCTGGAAACCGGCTCTAAGAAAAAATAAATAGGCGCTATGGGTATAATATTTCCGATCACGGAATAAATAAATGTAGTACTGACTGCCTGTTTTAGGACAAGGATGCCGATGGGCACAGAAGCCCTTAGTTCAGTTACAGGCAATGTGCTGAGCAAGAGAATCATCGTCTTTGGTGATAAATTAAAATTTGATAGAAAATCAAATATTCTTTCCTGTATCATTTTCACTCCATCCATGTTTGCCTATCAGCGGCACAAACACACACCCACAGACATCTTTTTCTGAGACCCTTCCCTGACTATCTTTCTCTATGAGCATAAGCCTCTGAGCAGCCCTCGGGCCCACAGGCATGACCATCTTGCCCGGCTTTGACAATTGCTCTAAAAGCGGGGCCGGCATACATCGCCAGCTCGCAGTGACAATGATCTTATCAAAAGGCGCATGCGCCTCCCAGCCAAGAGTTCCGTCATCTATCTTTATCTCTATATTGTTATATCCTAACTCCTTAAGCGCTTCCTGCGCCTTAAGCCCTATTTCCGTGATGCGCTCTATGGAAAAGATCCGGCCGGCTAATTCCGCAAGTATGGCTGTTTCATAACCCGAGCCTGTTCCGATCTCCAGTATTTTGTCATTTTTTTTCAATTCCAGTACCTGAGCCATCAGCGAGACCATGTAGGGCTGTGATATTGTCTGGCCCCTGCCTATAGAAAGTGGAAAATCCCCGTAGGCGTCTTTTTGCATGGATGGATCTACAAATTTATGCCGCGGGACCCTACTAAAAACATCAAGCACGTCTTTGGACATGATGTCGCGTCCCAAGAGCTGCTCTTTCACCATATTTTGGCGCAGGGTTTTAAGTCTTTCTTCGCAGGGATTCATGGATTATGAATTTTATAAATCTGAGCGTATCAAAAAAAGGATTGATCTGGCTGGACTGACCCCGGTAAATCGAATCTATCTCGATAGATGATATGCTGAGATCATTCCTCTTGGCCTCAAGGAGCATCTCTGACTCTATCTCATATTTCGTTGTCCTCAGGTCCATCTTCTCTATAGCATTCCTGGATAAAAATCTATATCCGCACTGAGAGTCTTCTATCTTCGCGCCAAATATAAGAGAAATAATAAAAGACATAAAAATATTTGTATGGCGCCTTATAAAAGGCATGTTCTTGGGGTTCTTCATCCTGTTGCCCAGTATAATATCAGAACCGAAACGTTTGTATTCAACAATAAATTTATCGATCTCCTTTAAGCCGTGCTGTCCGTCGCCATCCATTGTTATGACAGCGTCGCAATTATTCTCAAGGGCATATTCAAAGCCTTCCCTTATGCATCTGCCTTTCCCAACATTCTTAGAATGGACCACAAGCTCTGCGCCATATCTATTTGCATCAACAATAGTGTGATCCCGCGAGCCATCGTCGACTGTAACGACCCTGTAGCCCCTGTCAGTAAGATTCTTGACGATCGGCCCTATGGTCTTTGCTTCATTATACGTTGGTATTACTATGAATACATTCATATCACAAATGCGTCGACTGGCGCCTCCCAAAATTTTCTGAATACAAGCCATTGCTCAGGGTATTCTTTCACATATTTTTCCATCACTGAAACGACCTTTTTGGTTATATCCTTTATAGCAAGATCTTTATCAGCGCCTTCAGGGTATTTCGTATCAATTGGTTTATCGTAGATAAATCTATAATTAAACTTTTTGTCTCTCAAGAAAAAAACAGGCACAATAGGCGCCCCTGTCTTTAAGCTGAGCATGGCTGGGCCCTTAGGTATGCTCGTAGGCACTCCAAAAAAATCAAGCATAATACCGTTATTTGTAAAGTCCCTGTCGCCTACAAGGGCAAGCATGCCGTTCTTTTGCAGCGCAGAAAAGCAGCGTTTCATTACAGAGCTCACTGTTATTACCTTCATGCCCTTACACTCTCTCTGCCTGACAAAAAAATCATTGATATGTGTATGTCTGTGATTCAAGACCACACCGCTTATATCATAACCCAGCATTGCCATGACCACGCCGCCCATCTCCCAGCTGCCGATGTGGCAGGTAAGGACGATCGCGCCCTTGCCCTTCTTTAAAGCATTATCGATATGCTCAAAGCCTTGCTTACTGACCCTTTTTTCAATATCTTCTTTGGTAAGCCTTGGTATCCTAAAAAAATCCACAAGATAAAGGCCGAAACTCCTGAATGCCTTGTGGGCCAATGAATAGCATTCCTTGATATCTTTTTTAAGGACAATGCTTATGTTCCCTGCAACAGCATCGCGGTCTTTCTTTGCCAATAAATACTGGGCATCAGAAAATCTCTCTGCCAGCCAATATGCGCCTCGTAACGGAAACGCGTTTGCAAGGAAATAACCAAATTTGTATAAAATATAAAAAAACATATAATATTTCACCACTGGGTAGCTGCGTAGGCTGCCCAATTTTGGGCAGCCTACATGTTCAGCACCAATTTCGCGATATCCATCGCTGCATTAGGTTTTTTTATCTCGCTTGCCTTTTGACGCATTTCATTAAGCTTTATACCATTCGACATCAGTTCCTGAACCAGCACAGCTATGTCCTCGCTGTCATCTGCCTTAAGTCCTACGCCCTGCCTCAGAAGATATTCTGTATTTTTTAATTCCTGGCCTGGTATTGGGCGCACGATGATCATGGGCAAGTCTTTTGCCATTGCCTCTGATGTTGTCAGTCCGCCTGGTTTTGTTATGACAATACTTGATGTCTCCATAAGCTCGTCAACGTTTTCTATGTGGCCGAATACGGTCAGCTTTTTACTATAACGCGCCAGTCTTCTCAAAAGGATCTTTTGCAATTTCTTGTTCGTGCCGCAGACTACTGCCAGTTGAAAATTGGCAGTAGTGCCTTCAAGGGCGTCTACTATATTTTCCACAGGACCCAATCCCTGACTGCCTCCCATGATAAGCACTACTGGCAGGCCGGATTCCAGGCCGAGTTTTTTGCATATCAGGTCCTTATCATGGCTTTTCGTGAACATCGAATGTACAGGTATCCCAAACACCTTTATCTTTGACTCGCTCACGCCGTTTCTCATAAAGTTTTGCCTGCTAAGTTCAGACGGTGTAATATAATAATCAACATTGCCAAAGACCCAATACGAATGAGGCGCGTGATCAGTAAGGACGCCCACGAGAGGAAGATCAGGGCTAAAATTTTTCTTATAATCAGCTATCATGCCGCAGGGAAACGCCTGCGTGCAAATAACACAGTCAGGATCAAAATCCTTCAAGAGCGCATTCAGCTTTTTGGAATTAAAACGGTGTATTGCGTCGCGCAATCCCTGCACGCTCTTTAAGACCTTGGGATTGTCATAGAGATACTCCCATACCTCTGGTCTATTTTTTATGACACCCATGTATGTCCTGTTGATGACCTTTTCCAGAACAGGATTAGTGTATCTAAAGGCGTTTATATTAAGCGTCTTGACAGAAGGAGAAAGTTCCTTCAGGGCGTTTTCTACTGCAAGGCTTGCCCTGTGATGACCTGAGTTCATGGTGATGTATAGAAGTAGGATTTTTTTGGACATTTACACTATCATCATTCGGTTGCGGTTACGGTAAGGTTTGTATTTTTCTTCAAAAACCTTTCGATTCTCACGCATGCCTCTTTCAAATCAGGCATACTCGATGCATAAGCCATGCGAACATGGCCCTTGCCCTGCGAGCCAAAAGCAGTCCCTGGCACCACTGCTACTTTTTCCTGCGTCAGCAGCTTCTTTGCAAACTCAATGCTATTCATACCTGTATTCTTAATCGAAGGAAAGACATAAAAAGCCCCGTCTGGTTTCGGGCACACAAGCCCCATCTCATCAAGTCTCTCTACTATATATTCACGTCGTCTTTTATATTCGCGCTTCATCTCCAGTAAATAATGCCTGCTGCCCCTCAGCGCTTCTATAGCGCCGATCTGTCCCATTACAGGAGAACAGAGCATGGTATACTGATGGATCTTTGTCATAGCGCTTATTATATCTTCCGGACCGCAAGCGTATCCCACTCTCCAGCCGGTCATTGCAAAGGCCTTGGAAAAACCATTCAGATACACGGTCCTCTCCTTCATGCCCTTCAGGCCGCTTATGGGCGTGTGAGAGAAATCGTATGTAAGTTCGTCGTATATCTCGTCGCTTATCACGACAAGGTCATGTTTTATAAAAATCCTTGAAAGTTCTAAAAGCTCTTTCTTTGAATAAGAAACACCCGTAGGATTTGCCGGGTAATTCAAAAGGACCGCCTTTACTCCTTTAGATAAAGACTTCTTGAGGAGTGACGGGGTCAATTTAAAACCCGTGCCTTTTGTATTTACAAACACAGTCTTCCCGCCTGCCATAAAAGTAACTGGATGATAAGACACGTAACACGGGTCTGAAATAAGGACCTTGTCGCCTGGATTTAAGATAGCACGAAACACAAGGTCCAATGCCTCGCTAACGCCTGTAGTGATAAGTATCTGGTTTTCAGGGTCATATCCGATGCCGTGCTTATTTTTTATAAACTTAGACACCTGCAGCCGCAGCTCATAAAGACCTTTATTGGATGTATACGATGTGCAGCCCTTCTCAATAGAAAAGATGCCAGACTCGCAGATATTCCATGGCGTTACAAAATCCGGCTCACCCACGCCAAGAGAGATCACATCCTTCATGCCTATGACAAGTTCAAAAAACTCCCGTATGCCTGATGGCGGCATGTTTTTTACTTTCTTTGATATTCGCATAATTTAGCCTCAATATTGTTCGAGCGAACGAAGTGAGTCGAGAACTAAAACGAAATAGCTATCCTCTTATCCCTCTCTGCCCGTTTAAGTATATCTCCGTCCTCTTTATATTTTTTCAGAAGAAAATGCGTCACTGTGCCTCTTACATTGTCGAGCGTGGAGAGCTTCTCTGACACAAACCTGCTAACAGCCTGTATATCCCTTCCCTCGACCACCAGCAAAAGATCATAAGTGCCTGAAAGCAAATAAGAGCTCACAACCTCAGGAAATCTATATATCCTCTCAGCTATCTGATCAAAGCCATGTCCCCTCTGTGGCACGATCCTGACTTCTATCAAGGCGCGCACAGCCCTTGACTCATCCCGCACCATCTCTTTATTGATTATTGTCTTGTATTTAAGTATTACCCCGTCTTTTTCAAATTTCTTTATGGCCTTCTTTACTGCATCTACCTTTTTCTTCGTGACCTTTGCTATCTCCTGCGGCGTGGTCCGTGCATCTTTCTCCAGTATCTCCAATATCTCCTTCATACCCACCTCCCCGTAAAATAACTTTACATTCGTGCAATGCTCAAGTGTAAAGTTATTATTCTATGACGGCTAATACGCTCCCTACTTTAATTGTGGCGCCTTCATTAGCTACTATCTTCTTCAATGTGCCTGCAACCTTGGTCGGCACATTAAATGCTGCCTTATCAGTGGCCACCTCGACTATTTCATCGCCTTCCTTAATAACGTCCCCTTCCTTAAAATGCCAGAAAGACACCACTGCTTCATTCACGCCTTCTGCCAGCTCAGGTAACTTTAACTCTGCCATATCATTCCTCCTTTAAACCTTCTTTCAAACCCGTCCGCCTAAGGCGGACGGGTTTAAAAATATCATTAATCCATGTAACTAGACCGTGTAAATGGGCTGCAGCTATATTTCTTAAAGCCCATTTCCTTTGCCAATGCTGAAAATTTCTCAAACTTAGTGGGATCTAAAAATTCTTTAACAGCCAGGCATTCAGCATTAGGTCTTAGATACTGACCAATGGTAATTATATCACATCCTGCGCGTTTTAAATCGCTCATTACCCCGTGCACTTCATCTACTTCTTCGCCAAGGCCTACCATTAAACCGCTCTTTGTATCGATCTTAGGAGAAAGCGCCTTTGCATGCCTGATAACGCCTAAAGACCTTTTGTAGTCTGCCTGCGGTCTGACTTCTCTGTAGAGCCTTGGGACTGTCTCTACATTATGCGCAAACACATCCGGCATTGCAGAAATTACTCTCTCGATCGAGCTCTTCTTGCCAAAAAAATCCGGCACAAGCACTTCCACGCCTAAATCCTGCCTGAAGTCTCTTAAAATCTTTATGCAGTCTGCGAAATGTCCTGCGCCGCCGTCCTCCAGATCATCCCTTGCAACAGAGGTGATCACCACGCTGCGAACGCCCAGGTCTCTGACTGCGTCTCTTATGCCAAAAAGTTCCTTTGTGTCCGGAGGTGATAATTTTTTCCCTGTCTCTATAGCGCAAAACCTGCAGGATCTGGCGCAGTAATCACCCAATATCAGAAATGTGCATTTCTTTCTCGAAAAACAATCATGGATATTCGGACAACGCGCGCTCTGGCAAACTGTATTGATTTTTTTTTCAAAGAGCAGTTTCTTTATCTCTAGAGTCTCTTTATTAAACCTTACTGACTGCCTCAGCCAGGAAGGGAATCTCTTTAAAGCTTCTAATGAATTTCTCTTTAGCGTCACCAAGGTCTACCTCCCGGGATAATGTTTCTTTTAATGACGTGACCTCTGCACCTTCTATCCCGCATGGCCTCATAAAGGAAAACGGCGTAAGGTCAGTATTGATGTTTATTGCAATGCCGTGATATGTGGTCCATTTTTTTACGCCAATACCTATGGAGCCGATTTTTTTATTGCCGACCCAGATACCCCTTAAGCCAGATCTTTTTTTAGGCGACAGCCCATAGCTTTCTAAAAAATTACACCCTACGTCTTCTAAATAGGATAAAAATCTATGGATATCCCTGGCCTCATCCTCGAGTTTAAAGATTGGATAAGCCACTATCTGGCCCGGGCCATGATATGTAACGTCACCGCCGCGGTCAATGCTTAAGACCTCTATGCCTCTTGTCTGGAAAATATTATCTTTTGAGCCGCTTCTACCTATTGTTATGACAGGGTAATGCTCAGTAATAAGCAGGGCATCTTCGCATAGCCCCTGCGAGATCTTCCGTACGAACTCCTTCTGCAGCTCGTAAGTATCTGAGAAATTCGTTAAGCCCAAGTCTATGATTTGCATATCCGATATACCTGGGTAGATGCGTAGGCTACCCATATGGGTAGCCTACGCATCTACCCAGATCAATTACCGAAACCTCGCCCTGAACGACTCCATGTGCTTTTCGAGGCCCTCGATCTTTGTAATTTTTTCTATCGCATCTTTTTCCTTCTCAAGCGCCTTCTTCGAATAAGACACAGTGTGCATGCCTTTAAGAAAAGACCTGACGCCCAAGCCTGAAAAGAATCTGGCTGTGCCGCCTGTAGGTAAGACATGGCTTGGCCCAGCTACATAGTCGCCTATGCATACAGGAGAATAAGGCCCTATAAATATTGCGCCTGCGTTCCTGATCTTTTTTAGTATCCTGTTCGGCTGCTTTATAAGCACTTCAAGGTGCTCGGGCGCTATCCTGTTGATCACCTCAGCTGCCTGGTCAAGGTTTTTAGCCAGCACGATATATCCCTTATTGATCTCTTTCTTCATGGCCTTTGCAAATTTCTTAGAGGTCGTGACAAGGACAGCAAGGCCTTTTAAGTGTTCTGCCTGTGCCAACAGATCGCTTATCACGTATTCCTTATCTGAAAATTGATTGGACAGTATAACGACCTCACTCGGACCTGCCAGCATATCTATATCCACATATCCATATACCTGGCGCTTTGCTTCAGTCACATAGTCATTGCCTGGCCCGACGATCTTATCTACCTTCGGTATTGTCTTTGTGCCAAATGCAAGCGCTGCTATTGCCTGCGCCCCGCCCATCTTATATATCTCATCGACCTTTAATAAATTGGCTACGGCAAGGATGTGCGGATTTATATTGCCTGATCTATTAGGAGGCGTGGCCAAGATTATTCTCTTTACACCTGCTATCTTTGCAGGCAACACGCTCATGTATACGCTTGAGACCAAAGGCGCAGTCCCGGCCGGCACATACACGCCCACGCTCTCAATCGGCCTGAATATTTCGCCCAGCCGCACTCCGTCAGCGCACTTTATCTTCCACTGCTTAGGCAATTGCCTCCTGTGAAATTTCTCGATATTTGCAATAATCTTTTTTAGATCCGATATAAAGTTAGTATCTATATTCTGAAAGGCTGCGTTTATCTCGTTTGCGCTCACCTTTATCTCGCGAGGAGACAGCTTTACCCTGTCAAATCTCCTCGTGTATCGAAGGACTGCCTTGTCTCCTTCCTCTCTTACATCATGGACTATGCCCTGGACCTTTTTTGTGACGCGCTTCTTATTGCAATAATACCTGTCGTACAATTTCTGTATTTCCTTGCTATACAATCCTAAGATCTTCATAATATACCTCGATTAAACGTTGCGTGAACCTGCTAACTTTACACTCTTGCGATGTCAAAGTAGTAGCCGTAGGCCAGGTTTAAACCTGGCCTACGGCTCTTGTAAGAGTGTAAAGTTACGAAGCCTCCAGCGCCTCCAGTATTACCTTCTCTGCCTTCTTTAATATTTTCTTTATATCGATCCCCGAAGATCGGCTGCCTGCCTGGCTAAATTCCGGCCTACCGCCGCCTCTTATTCCAAAATCCGACCCTGTATCATTCAAGATCTTCACCGCATCCAAAGGCACATGAGCGCCTGTGACCATTAAAAGCTTTCCATCTTTTTCAGAAACCAATAAAAAAACAGGCTCTTTTATTTTAGCCTTCAACATATCAGAGGTCTTTCTCAGAATACCCATATCCGCATTCCTGACCTCAGCAATAATGACTGACTCGTTCTTTATCTTTTTTACATTGCTCAATAATCCACCTATGCCAGCCTGCGCAAATCTATCGCTTGCGCTATTCAATTCCTTCTCAAACTTTTTTAGCCTCACTGTCAGCTTCTCGATCTCAGCAAGTATATTCTCAGGCGTGGTCTTCAGCTCCTTTGCGATCTCATTTACTAGATCCGCGCCTTCCTTGATCTTTTTAGCGGCTGCCTCACCTGTGAGCGCCTCGATCCTCCTCACGCCGCTTGCAATGGATGACTCTGATATGATCTTAAAAACACCTATCTCTCCGGTATTGTCGACATGCGTGCCTCCGCAGAGTTCCTTGCTGTAATCGCCTGCTGACACCATCCTGACCCTGTCACCGTATTTTTCTCCGAAGAGCGCTATTGCGCCATGTTTCTTTGCCTCATCAAAGGCCATTTCTCTTGCGCCTACTTTGCTGTTTTTCTTTATATATTCATTTACAAGGTCCTCTATCCTGGAAAGTTCCTCTGAAGCAAGGCCTTTAAAATGCGTAAAATCAAATCGCAGCCGGTCTGGCGCCACCAAAGACCCTGCCTGCTTTACATGCTGACCCAGGACCTTGCGCAGGGCATTGTGCAAAAGGTGAGTAGCAGTGTGATTCTTTTTAATATTTTGCCTGCGGCCTTTATCAATCTTAGCAATTATAACATCGCCTATCTCTAGCATGCCTTGTTTTACTGTAATCTCATGCCAAGTTACCCCTGCAATATCAATCGTATCAAGAACATTGGCTATAACTTCCCCATCTTTTATAAAAACTCCTGCGTCTCCTACTTGGCCACCTTTTTCCCCATAGAAATTTGTATCTGTCAAAAATACACTAGCTTTTTCATTTTTACTAATTTGTTCTTTCTCTTTGTCTCCAACCATTATTCTAAGTATTTTGCTTTCTATCTCTTCTTTGTCTTCAATAAATTTTGGTCTTTCAGAAAATCTTTGAACATGAATTTTTATAGCATCTTCCATGGATATCTTATCAAATATATCTGCTTTTATCTTACTCGCGCCTTTTGACTTTAAGCGCTGCCCTTCCATGCATTTATTAAAACCTTCTATGTCCACTTTTATGTCTTTATTCTGACTGATCTCCTGAGTCAATTCCATAGGAAATCCATATGTGTCGTACAGCTTAAAGACATCTTCTCCTGAAAGAATGCCTTTAGAGTCATCTAACATCGCCTCTAATCTCTCAAGGCCTTCCTGAAGAGTATTTCTAAATCTTTCTTCCTCTGAAAGCACTACCTCGGCAATGTCTTCCCTGCGATCTATCAGTTCAGGATAGGGCCTTTTCATGACCTTGGCGACCACAGGCGTTAGTTTATACAAAAATGGTTTTTCAAGCCCGAGTCCGCGGCCATACCAGAACGCCTTTCTTATTAACTTGCGGATGACATAACCTCTTTCTTCGTTCGACGGCAGCACGCCATCGCCGATAGAAAACGTTACAGCACGTATGTGGTCAGCAATTGCGCTGACCTTCTTCTCCGCAATGTAGGCCAGGTTTAAACCTGGCCTACATTGCTTTAGGGAGAGCCTTTTTATTTCATCTATTATCGGCAAAAACGAATCTATCTCAAAATTCGTGTTCTTTCCCTGCATTATCCTCGCTATCCTCTCAAGCCCCATGCCTGTATCAATATTTTTGTTCGGCAATGGTTCGAGTTTTCCGTCTTCCTGCCTGTCAAATTGTGTAAACACAAGATTCCATACCTCTACGCCATCTGGACCGCCATAAAAGATCTCTGAGCATGGCCCGCATGGCCCGTTCGGGCCGTCACTGGGCGCATTTGACGGCCAGAAGTTTTCCCTGGCGTCAAATTTTAATATCTTATCTACAGGTATCTTGATATCTTTTTTCCAGATCTCGTACGCCTCTTTGTCATCCTTATACACAGAGACCCAGAGGTCTTTTTCTTTAAGTCCCATCTCCTTTGTAAGAAATTCCCACGCCCAGGCAATCGCTTCTTTCTTAAAATAATCGCCGAATGAAAAATTCCCGAGCATCTCAAAGAACGTATGGTGATCAGGCGTCTTGCCTACATTCTCAAGGTCGCCTGTCCTGATGCATTTCTGGCATGAGGCAGCGCGGCGCTGACCCTTTACCTTGCCCAGAAACTCATCTTTAAACTGATTCATACCCGCGCCTGTAAAAAGAAGCGTAGCGTCATTGCGGGGCACGAGTAGATCACTGGGATAGACTTTGTGTCCGCGTTCTTCGAAGAATTTTAGGAATCTATCTCGGATTTCGTCTGTTGTCATTATCTTTGGCACACTAAAGTGTGCCCTACAGTGTGGATAACTAAGACCTTTGCCTATAAATCCTATTTCTTCCCCTCCACCTTCACCAGCACTGCCTCTTTAATCTTTTTCTCGATCTCGTTACTCACCTTGGCATTGCCCCTTAAGAATTCTCTCGCCGACTCCCTACCCTGGCCAATCTTTTCGCTGCCAAACGTCACCCATGAGCCAGACTTATCCAGGATACCTGTCTCTATGCCCATGTCCAATATACTGCCTGACCTGGAAATCCCCTCGTCATGCATTATCTCAAACTCTGCTTTTTTAAATGGTGGCGCGACCTTGTTCTTCACGACCTTTGCCCTTACTCTCACACCGACCACTGCATCGCCTAATTTTACATTAGTTATCCTTCTTAGATCGATCCTCACGGATGAATAAAACTTAAGCGCCCTGCCACCTGTAGTCGTCTCAGGATTGCCAAACATCACGCCTATCTTCAATCTTATCTGGTTTATAAATATAACACATGTGTTGGTCTTTGAAATGATCGCTGTCAGCTTCCTCAATGCCTGCGACATCAGCCTTGCCTGAAGCCCTATATGCCTGTCACCCATCTCACCCTCTATCTCTGCCCTTGGCACAAGAGCGGCTACAGAGTCTATTACAATGAGATCCACTGCATTGCTCCTCACGAGCATCTCTGCGATGTCCAACGCCTGCTCTCCTGTGTCTGGCTGTGATATCAAAAGGTCATCCAGGTTTACGCCCAGCTTCTTCGCGTACGAAGGATCAAGCGCGTGCTCAGCGTCAATAAAAGCAGCTACTCCGCCGATCTTCTGCACCTGTGAAATAATACTCAATGTCAATGTAGTCTTACCACCTGACTCAGGACCAAATATCTCTACGACCCTGCCCCTTGGAACGCCGCCCACTCCGAGGGCAATGTCAAGAGGAAGCGCGCCTGTGGAAATAGCGTCCACCTCAAACTTTGTCTCCTGGCCCAGCTTCATGATCGCGCCCTTGCCAAACTGCTTCTCTATCTGCAAAACCGCTGCGCTTAATGCCTTTTCCTTGCCAGTATTTGCGATCTGCTTCTTCTCTTCTTTCTTAGCCATTACGTACCTCCTTTGTTTCTATAGAGTTATAAATCGACTTGTTTATTATACAATTGCGACCTTTTAAAGTAAAGTCTTTTATCCCATCACCTCCCTATGCATTAGACACATCTCATGCCTGGTTTATTGCATGCTCTAAAAATAAAAAATATTGATTATAGTGTGTATATTACTTATAATAGCACCTATGGATATATCTTGTACTGTGATCTGTATAGGCAATGAGATCCTCTTAGGTCATATAAACAATACTAATGCCCAATATATATCTCAGTATCTCACCAATATCGGCATAAAGACTTCTCTTCATGTATCGATCCCTGACGATCATCAAACAATCTCTTCCTCCATAAGAAAATCCCTTTTGGATTCTGATATTGTGGTCCTGACAGGAGGCCTTGGCCCTACAGAAGATGATATAACCCTTGAATGCATCTCAATGGCGTTGAACAAAAAGCTTATCTTTAATAAAAAAGTAGCTGAACACATAAGATCCCATTTCAAAAAACGCAAACTAAAAATGCCAAAGAATAATCTTAGACAGGCCCTTATCCCGGAAGGCGCGAAATACATACTGAACAATATAGGCAGCGCGCCTGGTTTGATAATTTGTGTAGGAAAAAAGGTACTGATCGCTCTACCCGGTGTGCCCTTTGAAATGCAGGATATGATTGAAAAATCCGTCACCCCTTATTTAAAGAAACATTTTCTCCCAGACCTTATAATAAAGTCCCATGTAATAAAAATAACAGGCCTCGCAGAGTCTGTTGTAAATGAAAAAATCGAAGATATATTAAAGATAGGCGGCAATGTCCAGATGGGCATCTACCCGCATCCTGAAGAGATCTCAGTAAAAATAACTGTGACAGATAAAAGCGCAAATAAAGTAAATTCTACTATAAATAAGATCGAAAAAAATATCAAATCCCGTCTGGGATATTATATCTTTGGCTATGACAATGAAAAACTCGAACAAGTCATAGGAAAACTTCTTCTTAAAAAGAAAAAGACCTTATCTATTGCAGAGTCATGCACAGGCGGGCTTTTAGCTGACAGGATCACTGATATACCAGGAAGCACTAAGTATTTTCAAATAGGAGTCGTGACTTACAGCAACGAGTCAAAAAATAAAGTCCTGAATATCCCCATAGAAACAATAAAAGAACACGGCGCAATCTCAAGACAAGTCGCCAACCTGATGGCAAAAAATGTACGCCTCCTGGGTAGGAGCGATATAGGCATTGGCATAAGCGGTATCGCAGGCCCAACCGGCGGAACAAAGAAAAAACCAGTAGGCCTTGTCTACATCTCGCTATCAACAAAAGACAAAACGCTCTGCAAAGAATACCGCTTCCTCGGACAACGCAATATCATCAAATTCAAAGCCACTCAGGCAGCATTGAACATGATCCGAAATACCCTCTCCCTTTTAGGGAGAGGGTAGGGTGAGGGGCAAGATGTCTACCATCCGCACCTTCATAGCCATCGAAATCGACCCCACACACAAGCAAAAACTCACCCACCTCATCTCTACACTTAAACAATCTGACTCCGACGTCAAATGGGTCAACGGGACTCAGATGCACCTCACACTAAAATTTCTCGGAAATATTGAGGAAACCAAAGTTCAGGAAATCTCTGACGCTCTTACATCAATCGCAAATAGCACCAGAGAATTCACCATCACATTATCTAATATAGGTACTTTTCCTAATGCAAAACGACCCAGAGTGATATGGATAGGCGTAAATAAAGGTAAGAACAAACTAAAACTCCTGGCAGGTCAAATCGAAACCGAGCTAGAAAAACTAGGCTTCCCAAAAGAAACCCGCGACTTCAAATCCCACCTCACCCTCGGCCGCGTCAGATCCCCAAAAAACCTCCAAAACCTGACAAAACTCCTGACCGAAGTGAGTTTCCAATCAGAATCCGCAATCAAAATCAACAAACTGATCCTATTCCAAAGCACCCTAACCCCAAAGAGTGTAATATACACAGAGCTATCAACTGCTAATTTCACATCACACCTGTAGGCCAGGTTTAAACCTGGCCTACAGGTGCTTAAGTGTAAAGTTAAGGTCTTTAAAAAGCCTTTTCTGATGTCAGGTCAGAATATCAAGCGGAAAGCTTGGAGGATCAGGTTAGTATAAACCCCGGCCAGGAGGTCGTCGGACATGACGCCTAGGCCGCCTTCGAGTTTCTCTAACCTATTGATAGGATTGGGCTTGACTATGTCAAAGAACCTGAATAGTAAAAATGCTGAGACTACGTAGCCCACGCTCGCGGGTAAAAGATACAGGGCAACCAACATGCCTGTAAATTCGTCTATTATGATCTCGCTTGCGTCCTTACCACCAAAAAGATCTTCTGCCCTGCCTGCAGTCAAAAATCCCAGCAAGAGGCATATAACTATAGCAATCCCCATAAGTAGCGGGTTGTCTTTTAAAAAATAATATAAGAAAAGCGCTGCAAAACTTCCCATGCTTCCAGGCGCAACTGGAAGATAACCAATATAAAAAACACTGGAGACCAGCCTGCAGAACTTATCCATTCCCATCCCCCATAAAGACGCCCTTATTTCTAAACATATAAGAAATGCCTGATATGAGCGTCATTATCACAGTAATAAGCATTAATATGTGCACGCCTTTAGTATAATGGCGCATATATTTAAATATAAAACCTGAATCTCGCATTATTAGAAATATCAGTATGGAAATTACTGCAACCATCTGCGAGATAGTCTTGTGTTTACCTGCGATATCAGCGGAAAGTACCTTCTTTTTTGACAATGCAAGCACCCTTATCCCTGTTATGATCAATTCTCTTGCAATGATTACCATGACCATCCATGCAGGTATTATCTTCATCTCTACAAATGCCAGGAATGCGCCCAGGATAAGTATCTTGTCTGCAATGGGATCCATGAGTTTTCCGAAATCAGTGGAGCTATTTGTCTTCCTGGCAATCATCCCATCGTAATAATCTGTAAGGCATGCCAGCAGGAACAATCCTAAAGCTGCAAATTTTGCGGAAATACCCTGTATAAAAAGAAACAGTATGAAGATGGCTGCGAGGACTATTCGGGAGATTGTTAATTTATTTGCTAGATTCATGATATAAACCTTTTCAATCGCGTAGGTTGCCATTCTGGCAACCTACGCGATTAACATCGGTAACACCCACTAAGTCATATTCGTACGTATCTATTATCTTCACATTGTAAAAATCGCCTACTACTAGATCCTTACCCTTGACATAGACGACTCCATCGACCTCTGGCGCGTCATATTCACTACGGCCAATATAGCCATCTTCGCTTTTTTCGTCAATTAAAACTTTTAAGATACTGCCTTTAAACCTTTCATTTATATCCCTGGATATGGACTGCTGTAATAACATCGCCTCGTTAAAACGCCGCTCTTTTTCTTTTTCAGAGATATGGCCTTTGTACTTATAAGCAGGTGTCCCTTCTTCCCTAGAATACCTGAATATCCCTAATCTTTCAAATTTAGTTTCTTTAATAAAATCTAAGAGCTCCTGAAATTCCACATCTTTCTCGCCAGGAAAACCTACTATCAAAGATGTCCTTATCACGACATTTGGGATCTCCTTACGAATATATGCTATAAGATCCACTATAGCAGCCTTTTTAATGCGTCTGTCCATACTTTTCAATATGCCATCACTTATATGTGAAATAGGTAGATCTATATACTTACAGATATCCCTGCTATCTCTGATAGCCTTTATCACATCCTTCTCTAAATTAGCTGGGTGACAGTATAATAATCTTATCCATTTGTCTTTTGAAAGCTTGTCCAGTCCTTTTAATAATTCAGCTAATCTCTTCCTGTCGTACATATCTGCACCATACAAAGATGTGTCCTGACCGACTAAAACTATTTCCTTAACACCTTTATTTAAAAGTGCCTTTGCCTCTTTTATTATGGATTCGATGTCTCTGCTTCTGTAAGGCCCCTTAATATAAGGGATTATGCAATATGTGCATCTATTCCTGCAGCCTTCTGATATCTTAAGATATGCAAAATGTTTGGGCGTTAATTTCAAAACCCGGTTTTCATTGTAAAACCGGGTTTCAAGATCCAATACCCCTCTAAATTCATCTACATCTTTAAATTCTTTTTCTAATTCCTTGCTGTATCTCTCTGAAAGACAGCCTGCCACTACTATCTTCTTTATATCCCCGGCCTTTTTTGCAT
>Ga0075115_10000706_pt1 | contig 16593 bp, 16 predicted proteins | sample AntAceMetag02UKH_FD_69785 | JGI IMG/M metagenome (GOLD analysis project Ga0075115, IMG submission 69785) | Saline lake microbial communities from Ace Lake, Antarctica - Antarctic Ace Lake Metagenome 02UKH | ecosystem: Environmental > Aquatic > Non-marine Saline and Alkaline > Saline | place... | reverse complement strand
TCCGAACCAAAGACACCCAGCACCTGGTCGAGCGTGTGCTGCATGCGCGTAAACTTGAGCATCACCCATCCGGAAAACGACGTATGCGCATCGCCTATCGCATCGAGGTAGCGGTTGACGCCACGCACAACGTCGAACACCACGCCTATAGCACCGGCCGTGTTAAAATCATCGCTCATCGCCTCTTCAAAACGCGACTCGAAGGTAGCGAGCTTTGACCTGATTTCCTTTTCCTCTTCGCTCTCGGCATCGGGCGCGCCGCCACCCTTGCCCGGATGAATCTGCTGCACACGCGCTGCTGTCTCGTAGAAGCGGTCCAGCTGAGCCTTGGACTCCTCCATCGCCCTCTGCGTGTAATCGATTGGTGAACGGTAGTGACTGGAGATGAGGAAGAAACGCAAGACCTCGGCATCAAATACTTTGAGCATCTCACGAATCGTCGTGATGTTGCCCAAACTCTTGGACATCTTCTCGGCATTTATATTGATGAAGCCGTTGTGCAACCAATAGCGAACGAACTGGCAATCCTCCGCGCCCTCGGCCTGAGCGACTTCATTTTCATGGTGCGGAAACACCAAATCACGCCCACCACCGTGTATGTCGAAGGGCTGTCCCAAATATTTTGAACTCATGGCCGAGCACTCGATATGCCAGCCGGGACGCCCCTTGCCCCATGGACTATCCCACTCGGGTTCACCAGGCTTGGACGCTTTCCACAGTGCAAAATCCAGCGGGTCCTTTTTCTTCTCGTCCACCTCGACGCGCGCGCCGCTCTCAAGATCCTCGATCTTTTTACCGGAGAGTTTCCCGTAACCTTTAAATGTGCGCACGGCAAAATAAACGCTGCCATCGTCAGCGACATAAGCATGCTTGCGCGCGATGAGCTTCTCGATCGTTTTGATCATGTCGGGGATATGCTCGGTCGCCTTGGGCTCGATCTTGGGCGACTGCACGTTGAGCGCGCCCATGTCGTCCTTGTATTCCTGGATAAAACGCTCCGAGATCGCCTGACAGCTCTGACCCGTCTCCCGCGACTTGTTGATGATCTTGTCGTCGATGTCCGTATAGTTGCGCACGAACGTCACTTCGTATCCGCGGTGCTTGAGGTAGCGGTATACAACGTCGAACGCGAGTGCTGCGCGCGCATGACCCATGTGACACGAGTCGTAAGCTGTGATGCCGCATACGTACATCCCCACCTTGCCAGGGACGATCGACTCGAACTCCTCTTTTTTGCCGGTAAGCGTATTGTACACACTGAGCGGTTCATGGGACACCACGGTTGTCTCCTCCGGTTCATCTATCACGTTCGCATGCCCTGACCGCGCGAGCAGCACCACCGCCTGCATCGACATGGCTTCACCTTTGCCCACGGAGTCGCACTTCTCATGCGTGCGCGCCTTGACGCTCACCGAATCCCCGGACACGCCAAGGATCTCGGCAATATTCGCACGCATCTTTACGATATGCGGCTTGAGCTTGGGTTCCTGCGCGATCACGTTGGCGTCGACATTCTCGACGCGCCAGCCCTTCTCGTGAACGAGCCTGGCGACGTGCTTCAAGAGTTGAGCGCTATCTGCGCCCTTGTACTTAGGATCGGTGTCAGGAAAATGCTGGCCGATATCACCCAGGGCGAGCGCGCCCAACATGGCGTCGGCTATTGCGTGCAACAGACCGTCGCCGTCGGAATGGCCGAGCAAGCCCTTGTCGTGTGGAATCTCAACGCCGCCGAGAATCAACTTGCGGCCCTTCTCCAACCTATGGATGTCGTAACCGATACCAATGCGCATAAGAGCAATTCCCAATTTGTGCCTGTCATCCTGAGCCGCAGGCGAAGGATCTCTGAACAACGCAACTACGAGATTCGCAGCGCAACGAGGAATGACAAGCTATTCTTCCCAGCTCTTCGCAATTGCCTCTGCAATCACTAGGTCCTCAGTCGTCGTAATCTTGATATTGTGATAATCACCTTCGACGATGCTCACCGAATGGCCCAATCGTTCAACCAGCACTGTGTCGTCGGTGCCATAAAAACCTTCGCGCATAGCCTTCTCGAAAGCCTCACGGATGATATCGAACCTGAACACCTGCGGAGTCTGCGCGCCCCACAGCACGCTTCGATCGACCGTCTCCGCGACGCACATATTCTCGTCCACGCGCTTGATCGTCTCTTTGAGCGGCATGGCGACAACACAGGCGCCTTTGTCCCGTGCAGTCTCGATCAAGCGCTGAATGACGTCGCGCCTGATGAACGGACGCACGCCGTCGTGTATGAGAACGATCTCGACGTCATCTGCAACCGCTGCCAGACCGTTAGCCACAGAATCCTGGCGCTCGGCGCCACCCGCAACCACGGTCACCATCTCGTTTAATGCAAAGGGAGCGAGTATATCTCCAGAGAACGATGTCTCGTCGCCGGGCGGAACGGTCACGATGACCTGGCGCACGCCCTGAAGCCCCACGAAACGCTCGATCGTATGCACGATGATGGGCTTGCCGACGACCTCCAGATACTGCTTGGGAAGCCCAGCGCCCATCCGCTTGCCGATACCGCCAGCCGTGATTATCGCTGCTGTTTTCATAGGACGAAGTGATTAGCCATTCATACCGCAATAGGCAAGAATTAAGAATGAAAGTTCCTCCCCTTTGTAAGGGGAGGTCAGGAGGGGTAGAATCCGCACTCTACCTCCCCTAACCCCTCCTTACAAAGGAGGGGAATATAAAAAACCCTCGGTGCTTGTGGCACCGAGGATTACCCTAACCCTTTCTCGGGCGTTCTTACGACTCAAAAATCTGGTCGATCTCGTCGGCGATCATCGCCTCTTCCTCTATTTGAGCAATCGCCAATTCCTTAACGATCAACGTGCGTGCGGTATCGAGCATCTTGCGCTCACCGAACGAAAGCTCCTTCTCGTAGCGAAGCAGCATCAGATCACGCATAACCTCTGCGATCTCATAGACGGAACCCGTCTTAATCTTATCCATGTACTCGCGATAACGGCGATTCCATGTCTGTTCGTTGATGGAGATGTCGCGCTCGCGGAGGATATCGTAGACGATATCTACCTCATCGATCGAGATGAGCTCACGCAAACCAACGTTACGGACGTTGCCGGTCGGGACCATGATGGTCATACCGCTGTCCAGGATCTTCATGATGTAAAACTGGTGGGTATTGCCCGCGATCTCTCGTTTCTCGATCGAGGTGATCTCACCAACTCCGTGCGCGGGGTATACCGCCATGTCTCCCACCTTGAACTCCGGATTCAGCATTGATCTCTTCTCAGTCATCAGCCCCTCCCTTTCTCGCTTATCGCATCAGCAAATTCATGACACGAAATATTCAATAATTTCAATTGCTTACCCTAACTCTTCCCTGATTTCCGAATGCCTTTATAACATTTCCTAAAAACCCTGTCCACGCGCAAAGTGCTTGTTTTTTAAAAACTTTTTTCTTATTCAGTTCCAAGTAGCTAGCCAAACTTTGTAAACCAGCGGTTTTGCGAACACCTTCTTGCTCATTGAAAATGAAGCGTTTTTGCCTCAAAAAACTCCACAAAAAACCCTTAGTTTTCGCCCTTATGCGACCGCTTTCCCCTCCCTGCCTTGAGCCCGGTCGAAAGGTTGACAGCCTTGGGTGCTTTTACTATAGCCGCCTAGCCACACGGGGCAGGTAGCTCAGTCGGTAGAGCAGAAGACTGAAAATCTTCGTGTCGGCGGTTCGATTCCGTCCCTGCCCACATGTCCCTACTCGTTGAGCTCGGGGGTCTTAAACGGCCTCCGGGCTCTTTTTTCTTATCGTAGGTTTTCTGCAAAAGTTGCGTACTTTTTTCCCACCACTACACCCTCGGCGGACTTCGTGCATACACCCATCCCCGCATTCGGGCACACCTCACCTGCCGCGGGCACACCCGTCCCGTATAGATCATCGCACCTTTCCCCCAACCCCCATCATGTGCGTGCTTTCAAAGAACAAAAAAATAGGGAATGCCCATATTAGAGCATTCCCGTCAGTATGCATAATCGAACACGACTGCTACTCGGTGATTTTTTCGCTGTAAATTCGCAGACCAGTACATCGTGCGCCCTTCCTTCTCCCCGGGCTGACTATCTTCTCCCCACGATGTTGATTGTTCTTACTGGCTCGACTTGGTTACCCCTAACCCTTTTTGAGCCCTTTCCCCTTACACTATAGTTATCGGCAGAAATCTGAAATTGTTGCGTGATTTATCGTGCCAACAATAAAAAAGCGGAGATTTTCTCCCCGCTTTAAAAAAATTTTTCAGAACTGCTATTATCTATTCCTTTTTTTCTCCAATCAGATTGAGTTTTTCCGCCATTTTCAGAATGGCAATCGCAGCATTGTCCTCGATTATGTCGCGGTGCGCCGTCGTATCCATACGAGTCCAGAATTCTTCGTCGCTCGCTTCGAGGCAATCGAAATCAACCGAACGGTACGCGATGTTGCCATTTGCTTCGCGCGTCACCTGGTTAGCAAAAAGATTCTCGTTGCGCGTAAGAAGATTGCGAAAACGCGGATCGCTCGTGATCGACGGATTGCGATCGATCAGAATCTCGAACAACTCAACAAGATCTTCCTTTTTCCATTTCGTGGCCTGTGCCATATCTATCTCCCCCTTATCCAACTACTTCGTTACCACTCGCGGATAACCCCTTAAGCATTTTAGGTGTCAGTGCCTTGTTCGTTAACTTTGCCAAAAACTTCGGCCGCAGACTTGCGGGCAGCCTGTCATATACTTCCGCCATTTCTTTAGCCAATGATCGCTTCACAGTTGGCTGGCTTCCACGCGCCAGGATCGAACGCTGAACAGTGCCAGCAGTTGCAGCGGGATTTGAAAGTTTTGGCATTCCCTTGACGAACTTGTCGCCACTGGACTTTTGAGGAACGATCTCTTTGGCAAATTCCCGAGCGTCCTTAGCCGTCAGTACGGAGCTGAGACTCTTAAGAACAGCTGCAGGTAATTTATTAGTCTTAACCATTACAGTCCTCCCTTTTGCCATTTATTATGCAGGCCTCGTGCCAAATTCTCCATACTATAACATGCTGTAATTACTCAGTTATTTAGCATGTTCCGACTTCCGAACAGCTCATTTTGGGGGTTTTGCTCCCCAAATGGCCATTTTAGGACCCCACACAAATTGGCAAAGAACACACACGTCCCCTTACTATTGTTATCGGCAGAAATTCGAAAAAGTTGCTAATTTCTTTACTAAATTATATAATTTATATAGAAGGGGCGTTCTATTCAGGGGCGATATTATGACGAAGCGCTACAAGATCCTCATCGTCGATGACGAGGAAGGTAAATGTGAGGGGCTGCAGGCTCTCCTTGAGCACGCTGGGTACAAGGTTTTCGCGGCCTTCAACTCGAAGGATGCTCTCAAGCTCGCACGTAAAGAAAGCCCCGATCTCGTACTCATGGATTTCATTCTCGATGAAACGAAGAACGGCGTGGAGGTCTTTGAGGATATCCAGCGCGCGGACCCCAATGCAAAGGCGATACTCTATACGGATTGCTGCTTCGTTAGGCAGGGTAAACAGGTTATGAAGGCGTACAGGGGCAGTGAGATCCTCGAATTCATGCATGCGCCGACCAGGCCAGGTGACTGGCTGGATGCGGTAAAGAGAAATCTCAAAGATTGAAATATTCTGGGTGTTTTTATCATAAAAAAGGACGTTTTCTTTACGAAAACGCCTTTTTTGTCTATTTTTTCTTAAAATCACTTCTTTTTGATGCGACTATTGCCAACCCACTCGTTCCAGGAGTTGCTGTAGCCATCATAATGGATCTTATAGGAATTCTTTCCCTTTTGAACTGCAATGACCTTGGCCGGCCACCACGAACCCTTCCAATTGACCATGACGGCATCGCCCTTCTTGAAGGCGAGGCCTACAACCGTTTTTTTCTCACCTGCCTTGGGTTTGAGAACGGAAAACGTGACAGACGCCACTTCCTTGCCGTTGGAATCGGTGTCATGCATTCGCATGTCATATGATCCAACGTTAGTGGGTGCCTTGAACTTAAACTCACCCGAAGTGCTTTTGCGCAGATACTGGTAGGTGATGTCGTGGCGATCGTTTTCTGCCTCACTGCCGTGCACGATGCCGGACGGGATAATCCCAATCCACGCACTTGAATCATATTCGGGCAACGCGGTGTAGACGACCGTGATCGTCTCACCCGGTGAGAACGCGTCCCTGGCAAGCTTGACCTGCGGCCCCTTCCCCTTACAAGCGCTCACAGCAAAAAACAGAGAAACCAACAGAAGCCCCGCTAAGCGATATCTTTTCATGATGCCCCCTTTTTTCATGACGAATAAAACGAAATGCCATCAGCGGAGAGGAAGGGATTCGAACCCCCGGTACCTGACGGTACAGCGGTTTTCAAGACCGCCGCCTTCGACCACTCGGCCACCTCTCCGCTGAAGGCATTGATTTCCATATGACGCGCGGAATTAACTCACTTCTGCCTGTAGTGTCAACAAGGTTGCCCAGAAACGCCGCTTTCGGCTATCCCCAAGAAATCGCGCAACCTTTCCCCGTATCAGTCGATACCAATTATAGATATGAGACCCCTGGCTGAAATAAGCTCGCTGCGACCAACTAGCGCTCCACGCGCTGGAGATGTCGGCGTCGCCAATCTGGGTGAACCCAGCAACGCAAACCTGACCGATCTCGGCATCAAGGAAAGAGTCGCCTGGTTATTCCTCAAGGGTTTGGGCGTTGATCGAAGCGATGTGACGTTTACACCCAGAAGCCCACTTGCATACATGGAGACTCCACTCGAAATTTCGAATCCACCGCAGCCCTTTCATAAAACAAGTAACCACAGATTGCTTGGCGTTACGATCGACGACAAAGATTACCCGGTCATACTCGCTCATGACGGCCAAGTGGAGCACGTGGAGGCACGTTCTGGCAACATCATGCTATGGTCACCGACATATATCTTCTCCGAAACGGAAGAGAGGATTGTATCAGCAGCGAAAACACTTCTTGAGAGGGAAACGCATTACTCCTTCATGGACTGGCCGCGCATCTCGTATCCTTCTTACGGAAGGCCCTTAAAGCACATCGTATCGTTTCCCGGCATTTACTCTCCAACGAATCCTTACGTAAAACCACTCATACGCAGCGCCATCCAACGAATTCACGGCGCGACGTATAGGAAGGACAATATCCGCACACTCGTCCTTGGTTGTGGCGCAGGCATAGAAGCGGCTGAAATGGCCCGGTTCACGGATCTTTCAGTCGACACAACGGATATAAATCCCTTGGCAGTTGCAAACACAAAAGCCAGCGCGATCCTTGCGGATCAAGAGGATAATATACGCTCTTGGGTAAGCGATGGGCTAAAAGGTGTAAGGGGTAAGTACGATTTCATACTCTTCTGCGCACCCGTGTTTTCCAGCAACAAATCAACGGATCCAAACAGGTTTGATCCAAGCGGCCAAATCCTCACTGGCATATTCAACATGTTGCCGAACAATTTAAACGACGGAGGGAGGATGCTCGTCATGAATCACGACTCAATCGATGACTTCGTGCCATCCCACCTTGCGTCAGAGCGCGTCCAACCATTTTCAGTAAACGGACATCCATACGCAATTCATCAAGTGACGGTAAAATAAACAATGACCACTGCACACGGCATACGAAGTAGCACCATCCTGATACCACCCACGATGGCGGACACGGTCGTGCATTTATATCGGGAAGCAGCTGAACAGTCCCCGCATGAAATTCATGTCTCACGGGGGCAACTGCTTGAAGACATTGGAAAAGTAAATGCTCGCAAGCGCTCGCAGCACAGTTTCATACGCCGAGCACCCACATCACCGGGCAAAGAACTTGTGATGTTTTATAAAACATACTTTCCATACCAGACTTACACGAACGAACTCGCCAAAGCAGCGCTTCGAGAAATCCAGCAGCGCATGCAAACCACACAGGATACCAAAATTTTAGATCTTGGATGCGGCACGGGCGTCATCGGCCTGGATATTGCGAAGATAACGGGCTTAAGCGTTGACTCCGCCGATATCGACGACCTGGCCGTTGCATGCACCAAGACTAACGCCATGATCCGTGGGATGGCGCACCTCATCAATGCTTGGCAAAGCGATAGCCTCACAAGCGTGCCCGGACGTTATGATTTTATTATTTTCAATGCACCCGTTCCGCACGACCACGACAATGGCATGATAGCTACAGAGGATTACAAGGGAAGAGGTCTCACGCGTATTCTTGATCAACTGCCATCTCGCTTGCGCGCGGGCGGTCAACTTCTTCTGATGAGCTATGTGGATATTGCATCGTATATGCCATCAAACCTTCGCTCAACGATTGCTCTACAATTTGACACTTCAGAACATGCCCATGCTATCCATCGGATTACGGTGAAGTAAGAGCAAAGGATTCTTTTGTCTAGATGAGATTTTGCGAGCCCCTAGTCCCTAGCCCCGGTTTCTCTAATCGGAATCCTCATCACCCAGTGGGCGACGGGTGGCATGGCGACGAGTGCAGCGACGAGCATCGTGAGCCCGCCAATAGCCATGATCTGCCCAAGACTCGCGATGCCGCGATGTGCGGCGAGCATCATCGCGCCAAAGCCGATGGCGTTGGCAAGAGCTGTGAGCATCACGCCCTTGCCCGTGGACTTGCCGATAGCCTCGACGCAGTTGTCGCGCTGCATGCGGTGAGCCAGATGCACGCCGTTGTCGACACCGATACCGATGAGTATGGGTATGGCAAAGAAGTTTGCCATATTAAACGGGACGCCGAACAGCCCCATCAGTCCCACGAGCCACAGCGTTCCCACAGCAAGTGGCATGACCGCCATGAGCGCCGGACGCACACGCTTGAAGTCGATGAGCACCATCACAAAAATCACTATGAACGCGAGGATTGCAGATTTCAAAAAAGTCTCGCGCATGAGACGACCCGACTCATGCACCTCGATAGGCGTGCCCAGCACGCCAGGATCGAGAGCTCTTACCTCGTCGATGAATTCTTCAAGGCTCGCCGGATCCCAGATATTCTCCTTGGGGTAAATCGTAAGCGCGTATGTACCCTTCGGACTCACGAAACGACGCGCGATCGACTGCGGAAGATCCTCAATCGTTATAGGTTTAGGATCCATGCCCGTGGACAGAAGCTTTAGGTTTGTCTGCATGTCGCTTAAAAAAGAAACCTGATATTTGCCCAGCTTCTCAAGCTGTTCAGGCGTCGCCTTGGCCACCCCATCGCGCAGCATCTTCACCTTCGCCCCAAAAGCCTCCAGCTCCTCCACCGCATCGACCCTGCCGCTGCTGAACGCCCCCTCGGTGAGTCTACCGAGGCTGCTGGTCAACTTGTCGAGCTGGCCTAACAAGGCCCCTCTATCTACATGCGCATCGGGTTTATCGAATGTGATTTTGCCGAACACGGGCGCAATCTTCTTCACGACCTCAATTTTTTCGCTCTGCTGTTCAGGAACGATCCGCTCTATGTCGTCCACGCGGCGGACCGTTTTCAGCTTGCGAAGCTCCTTCGCCTTCCTATGTGATTCCTCGACCGTTTTCGCAGTGCTATTGGCAAACCATGTCGTCTCGCTCGACTTCTCTATTATGAGATGTTCGAGCTCCACGGATTCAAGTCCCTTCGCCTGCAAGTTGAGCAGGTTGTTGTCAAAACTCGTACGCAGGGCAAACGGCACAGCAGCGACCATAATGAGCACGCATCCCATGGTCACGATGGCTGGATGACGATATATCTTTGCAAGTCTAGGCAGGCCAAACGGCTTCACGTTCTTGAGCTTTTCAGCAGAAAGCCTGGTGTCGCGAATCACTAACATAGCCGGCAGCACGACGAGCATAGAAATCAAACAAAGGATGACACCCGACGCAGCGATCACGCCAAGCTCTGCAATCGCCGTGAAATCGGTCCACGTTATCGTGAGAAATGCACCGGCCGTGGTAAACGCGCTTGTAAGATTGGAGCGGCCCGCCGTGGTAAGAGCATTGGTCATCGCAGTGCGCACATCCATGCCTTTGGCAAGCTCCTCCTGATAACGCGCGACGAGATGTATGGCATACTCGATGGACGCACCGACCAATATGAGCGCAAACACTATCGATAAGATGGTGAGCGAACCAAAAACAACCGCAACCACACCAAATGTCCAGGTAATCCCCATGATGAGCGAGGCCATGGCAAGCGTCGGTCGCACAAAACTGCGGAAAAAGAACACAAAGAGTAATCCGACGAGCACGATAGCCAGCAGAGTAGCTTTCGTCATATCGCGATCGGTCGTCGCAAGTTCATCGGCAGCGAGGACCGGACGCCCGGTGAGCCCAGCCGTGATTCCGGGATAGTTCGCCTTCGTCTCATTGACGGCTTTACGTATGCGCGCGAGCGGCTCGGCGATGACCTCCATCGTCGTAAAATCCTTCTCCGGCATGATCATAATAAAAAGGAGGTCGCCATTTCTTAAAAAACCGTCCGGATCAAACGTCTCGCCGTCGCCAAAGAAGAGGGACTGAAGGCACGACTCGTACTGTTTGCCGTTGGCAAGAGTCGCGGTCATGTCGTCGATGACGCCGTCCAGAAATGTGAAGCTCGTCGCGAGCTCCTTTTCGCGCGAAGTATCGACGGGACCGGCAACCTCGCGGTTGATCGCTGCAAAAAATGGTGTGAGCGTCTTCCAATGGGCCACCTGGCGCACATCAAAAGCGCCGTCCGTAAGGATCGCCGCGAGCGCCTTGAGTTCATCCATCGGAAGATACAACATGAACCCCTGCTCCATCGCGGGGTTATCGATTTTATAAGTGATCTCCTTGATGTCTTGGATTTTTTCAAAGCGCTTGGCGACATCCGTCGCAAATCTCTTAGCTTTCGGCAGGTCATCGCCGATCTCCACGACGACGTAGAGATATTCCATGTCGCCAAACTCATCCAGAAAATCGAGATAGCGTTTATGATAGTCCAGCTCTTCGGAAACCAGACGGTCAAGATCGTCATTGAGCGTGATCGTGTTCGCCGCGTAAACGCCCGCAACCAGCGTCAACACAACTGCGATGAGCACGACCAGCCTAGAGTGCTGTGAGGAAAGTTTGCCAAGAAAGGTGAAAAGTTTATGACGCATTAAGAACCTACTGGAGATGTTTTTTCACCGCAGTAACGATTTCTTCCGGTGCCATTGGTTTGCGAAGGAACTCATCGATCATGCCTTCATGAATCGCGTCGACGATGAGCCGAACCTCTTCCTCGGGTCCATATCCCGTGTAGATGATGGCCTTGAGCGCAGGATATTTCTCATGCAGCGCCCTGTAAAGATCCACACCGTTTTCACCATCTCCCAGGATGAGGTCGAAGAGCGCCAGACCGGGCTTCTCTGACTCCATGACTGCAAATGCATCGTTTGCATTGCATGCCGTCACAGTGTGAACGCCCGCTTCCTCAAGGATTTCCTTCAAGGCCTCGCACTGCATCTGGCTGTCGTCCACCACGAGTACGGTTTTTGTCATGGCTCCCCCTAGGATGAGGTATCAAATAGCCGAATGATTCCATCAGGTCAACAACTGCTGTGAAGAGTGAAGAGCGAGCAAAACAACAACAAATCCGGTCCCGGGCAGTGAGCCGCCCTGTCTTTTCTCTTCACACTTCACTGTTTTTTATGAGTTGTTTGACGAGGCTGGATTCGCGCCTGAAAAACCCTTCGGTGTGAAGGGAATCATCCAGGTCAAGAAGCACGTAGTCAAGATGGTGCATGAACTCATGGATGATCGTACGCAGAAATGTCTTGAAGGCCACCACCTGCTTGCGCTCCGCCGTGCGCATCCACACGGTGATGCGGTCGGTCACACCTTCCTCCCGCTCGTACAGGCCGTGCAGTTCGCCCCAGCTCTTGGACGGGCGTTTGGCCAAAACCCTGATCTCTGCACGCTCGACGCCGAACACCTGGCACAGACCGCTGATCATGCGTTGTGCCGCTGCCTGCGCGCCGCGCTTATCTTCCTTCTCCAGCGCACGCCTGAGGTCGGTGATACACGATCGAAAACGATCCGCCTGCGGGAGCTTCAAGCCCGGCACGGAATCGCTCTTGTCGTAGACACGTTTCTGCGCCTTCGAAAGCTTATGATAATAGGAAAATCTTTTTCCTTTAGGTGCCATCGTAGTTCCAGGTTTCATCTGTACACGGAATCAAAACCCCTTGCAAGAATACGCCAATGGCGTAAAGATGACGCACATTCAAAGGGGGTGCCATGAAGACACTAAGAACTGGGACGTCCGCTTTGATAGTGCTGGCCGCGGCGATTGGAATTTTCGTGTTTACGGGATGCGGTGGCAGTACTGCAGCGACGCAGTACACGCTCGATGTCAATGCTAATGTCTTGATCGCGCCCACGACGGGCGCAGGCGCATCGATAAAGCTCGATACACAGACTCCGCAGGTCATGATCGGCACGATGATCGTCGAGGTGCGGCAAAACGATCTCCAAGAACTGGGGATAAATCTAATTTCGTTGGAACTAACGCCGGAAACAGCACTCGATATTGATTTCGAGATCAACCTTGATCCCACGACGGTAACGACCGGCATAATCTACAAGCTCTGTCCCGAGGGAACACTCTATGGCATAAGCTATCTGAATCTCGATTTACAAGTAAGCTCGACGACAACAGGCGTTGAGTTTGAGGAATCGACCAACGTCACACTCCGCGACAGCCAAACTGTTGTCATCGGCGGGCTTCAGGCGATGGCGGAGACTGACGACCGTTCGCGCATCCCGCTCCTGGGCGATATCCCTGTTATAAACTTTCTGTTCCAGGGAGAGCAGCATCGGGCAGAAGTCACCGATCTGCTCATCGTGCTGACACCGCAGATTATTCAGGATACTGAATAGCTGAACGTTTCCCTTGTTTCTTACGAATTTACTTACAAACCTTTGCAGTTGCGGAATTTCTATTAAACTGATAAACATATCGCCGTGCATTACCAACCAACAAAGGGAGGTTTTATGCCAGTACGTAAGAGAAAGACCAAAAGAAGGACAGTCAGAAAGACGACGAGAAAGACCACGCTGAAGAGAAAGACCAGAAGCAAAAAGGGTGTGTCGGCACGCAGGAAAGTAGCAAAGGCGATGATGATTACGCCGATACAGAGAAAACGTCTGCGCGGCGCCATGCGCGACATTGAGCGCAACATCAACGCGCTCACCAGAAAGTACAACACGCTGCTGAACCAGATCTCAAGATTCTAGCGAACTGCTCAACATCAAGTGGAAGTTCAGGGGGTGGAGTTATCCACCCCCTTTTTTATGCCAATAAAAAACCGGTCTGCCTAAGGCAGACCGGTTTTTGAATCAATGAGTCAATACAACTACTTCCTCAGGCTACTCTTGAGATCCTTGAGGATGATCTGGCGGAAGTTCGCCTGAACGTCGCCGGCCGTGTATGGGCTCGTGCTGACGATGCGATGCATTCCGGGCTTGATCATGTTGGACTGTTCCTTCGAAAGATTTAGATCCTGAAGGAGTTCTTTGTCTGTCTTGTCCTTGATATTGTATTCGATGATGTATTCTGTGCCCTGGCGGAAGTATGCCCAGTCAACGCTCATGTCCTTGATTGCACCCTTCTTGAGGTGAACCTTGGTGGTGCCTGCGCTGCCTTCAGGGGTATCAACGGTCTTGCGCTCTATCTTGCCGGACTTGCCCTTCATCTTTTCTTCGGTCATCGTGCCACCGGGCGTCGTTGTGGTCTTGGTCTCTGCCCTTACATCCCCTGCCTTGACCTTGGTCGTCTCAACCGTCGTGTCGCCCTTCGTCTTAATCGTGGTCTCTTCTTTGATCTCGGCTGCATTCATGTTCCATACGAATGCGAGGCCAATACCAACAACTGCCAAACCTATTACGATCTTCTTCATACCTACCCCCTCGTTTTGGTTATATGCCCAACAACTGGACGGGCAAGATAGCGCAATGCGAAAAAGAGATCAATCCTTCTCTGGCATTTCTGATATTTCAGCCGTTCCCTGCTCTCGTGTACAGAATCACGATGACCACGAATGCGATGAATGAGAGCGGAAAGAGGACACGGCAAACGCTATCCATGCTGCGTGCAAGCTTCCCTCGATCCTTTGAGACGAGGAAGCTCGTGGTGAGGGCCTCGACGAGTGCTAAAAAGACCAGAATGGTCGACCCCACTATAAAGATATCAAGCGTCGTAAAATAGCCCAGCTCCGGCAGCATGGTCGACGTCGCAAAGAGAAATGCGATGAGCGTCAGCATGGACGTTGCCGAAAGCCCTAGTTGAGGACCGAATCGCGCCGGGTCGATCCAGAACACCGCCCAGGACATCATGACGATCAGAATCAGCGGCAGGAGGACCTTCCACAGATAGTAGCCGGTAATGCGCTGCGCGGGTATGTGCAACTTATAGAACGAATGCTGGCGCTCAAAGGCCGGTGAAAACATGCTTTCGACCTCAGCCCGCACCTGACCTACCCTCCAGTCGGAGATATTGAGTCTTTTCGTTCGACCGGTGAACTTATCGCTGACAATCAGCTTGACCTCGTCTTCCCCATACTTGACGGACGCGAACGAAATGACAAAATCCTGTTTGTCGAAGGGAAACTTATGCAGGCTGTGGTAGGTAGCAATGCTCCCAAAGTACCTTTGAAGGTAGAACACCGTACCGCCGGGACCTACCTTTGCTTCCCGCGGTCGGCTTGTGATCAACCTGCCGGAGTTCAGGACCATGACGCCGGGCGACCAGATGTCATCCAGGGGAACCTCGCAGCCATCCAACTTCGCGAGCCGCGGATCCTTCCATTTAAGAATAACGCCCAGGTCGACGGTCATCGTTTGTTCGCGATCGCTGATACCCCGCAGATCCACGAGTCTCACGCCCATATCTATTGGGGTCGGCGGTCCATCAGGATCGGGCCTCACATCGGTTCGGACATTCTCAACCTCACATGGATCACCCGAGGCCGATAGGTCGAGGCGCGCCGATGCCGTCGAAGCACAAAGTGTAAGCGCTAGAATTATTGAGAAAAGGTATGCCGCTCGTTTCATGAATTCTCCTGTCAGTTCACCAATTCAATTTCTCCCGGTCGCCAGGTCTTGTCATACCACGCCTCGGTCGGACTGTAGAGACGCAAGACGGAAAACCAACCCTTGCCGGGGACGGTTTGGATCCAGTTCGCTTCCTTGCCGGCTGGCGCTTTCGGACCAAAGTAGAGATCGATGGATCCGTCGTCGTTTACGATCACTTTGTCCTTGTCGCGCACGTTGTTGTAGCTGGGGAATGGCTGGCCGGTCTGAAGTTGGGAGCGGGTCTGCGGGTCATAGACAACCACTGAGGTGAATTTCTCGGCGGGCGGATCCTTGGGGAGATTCAGTTTGTAGGTCTTTGAGCCATCGAGATAGTTGCCCTGCGCATCCAGATAGCCCCAGGCATATTGCGAGCCCTTGCCGATCAATTTCCACGTCATCGCCGGTGTGTTGACGGTCGCCATGTAATAGAATTGGATTCGCCCATCCAGATTGCGCCCGCCCAAGCCATCGTCCTTGAGGTATTCGTAGTTCCCAGCCACGAATCCCCTCTTCCAATTGCTGCCCTCATAAAGGAATGCCGATGTATCGCGTTCGTACCAGAAGATCGTACGCGCAGTCGCATTGCCTACCTCCGCTGATCTCGTCAGTATCTTCTTCATCCGGGCGTCCGGGGCAAAGAGTTTCCCCTTCTGAATGCCGATGGACGCGAAGAGTCCACGCAGCTCGGGATCGAGCATGGCGACGGGCTCGCGATCGATAACGGTGTGGAGCTCTTCGTAAAAGTGATAATCATTGGCATGAATCGTGTTGAACTTCTTCTTGGAGCCGCTGATGAACTCCATCTTGGGCGGGTCCTCTGCCTTGGCAAGGGGATATATTTTCAGGCCTTCCTTCCACATCTTGGTGGCAGCGTCCGGCTTGCCATCAACGAGAAATCCGCGCAGGGCGACCCAGTTCACCCAACTGGTTGACTTGGCGGTGAAGTATCCCTCGGGAATGTCACCTTTATAATCGGGCGGAAGAATCAGGTACTTGCCGCCCTTGCCCTTGTCGGGGCCCGGAGGGCCCATGTCGATCACGAAACGGAAGAAGGCATCGTTGACCGTCCCGGGGCCGGCCCCCGCTGGGATCTCAACCACCGTCGGGCCATCCTTCTTGAGGTCGAGAAAGGAAACGCAGTAGACCGTGTCCGTGTTGCCGGTGAGAAACAGGGGATTGCTGTCCATCAGCTGATCGAAGATCATGACTTGGTTTGAATTTCTAACACCGAGTTTCGCCTCACCGCGGCGAATCGCCTCGAGCGAAGTTGCAGGCATCCCGTTCAGGAAAGTCTCCACGCCGCGCATGAAGTCTAGGTTGTCGTAGACCAGCTCGGCCGTCTTTGCGGTGGGGATCCCGTCGAAGAATTCAAGGGTGCCAACCCTCGTCTCCACCTTGTCGGGCGTCATGATCTCAGGCGGGATGTGCGTGTTATAATTCGGCGTCGCTGGCAGCGCCTTGTCGGAACAACCGGTGACAGCTACCATACCA
>Ga0075115_10000704_pt1 | contig 16614 bp, 16 predicted proteins | sample AntAceMetag02UKH_FD_69785 | JGI IMG/M metagenome (GOLD analysis project Ga0075115, IMG submission 69785) | Saline lake microbial communities from Ace Lake, Antarctica - Antarctic Ace Lake Metagenome 02UKH | ecosystem: Environmental > Aquatic > Non-marine Saline and Alkaline > Saline | place... | reverse complement strand
GATTATTGTATAGCGACCGGTTGGATTCGTTAGGAGATTCATCGAGTAACGAGCAAGCTTCTTTGAAGCGCCGCTTGAACCTGCGACTTTTGCCTTAGAAGGGCAACACTCTATCCGAGAATCTTCGCTTCGAGCAAACACAAATTTATACCCGTTTGCGAGATGTAAAGTTCGAGTAAGGCTGAGTTACGAGAGCCTCAAGAAACTCTCGGCAAAATCTTATTTAAAGTTTTGTAAAATGTGATGTAGTGGGCACACAAGACAACAAAGACAAAACGTAGTGGGCATAGAAATATTTATAAACTTAAATGTAGTGGGTACAACATATAAAAAATGTTCATCATAAAAAAAGAACGAAACGGCAAAGATTACTACTACCTCCGAGAAAGCATAAGAGAAGACGGGAAAGTAAAAGCAAAAACAATAGCTTACTTGGGCAAAACAAAAAAAGAAGCCGAAAAAAAAGCAAAAGAATTTAAACAAAAGAGAGAAGAAGGAAACATGGAAGAAAAAACAGAAAAGAAAACAATCGAAAACAAAGAAATCACAATAGATGAACTAGCCAACTTCTGCAAACGAAAAGGATTCGTATATCCAACAGCAGAAATTTATGGCGGGCTAGCCGGGTTCTGGGACTTCGGACCAATCGGTTCAGAATTAAAGAAAAACATCAAAGACAATTGGTGGAAATATCACGTTCATGCACGAGACGACATCGTAGGAATCGACGGAGCAATAATCACAAATCCAAAAGTCTGGGAAACGTCAGGCCACGTAGAAAACTTCACCGACGTCGCAGTAGTTTGTAAAAAATGCAAAAACAAATTCAAAGTAGACGAATCAGAACTCAAAGATGCAGTCTGCGATAAATGCGGAGGAAAACTAGAATCAAAAGGAAAATTCGTCCCAATGTTCACAACCCAAGTCGGACCGATAGAAGAAGACTCGAGTATGGCATACCTAAGACCCGAAACAGCACAACTAATTTTCACAGATTTCAAATTAATTCAAGACAACGCAAGATTAAAACTCCCATTCGGAATCGCACAAATCGGAAAATCTTTCAGAAACGAAATTGCCCCCAGAAATTTTCTTTTCAGGTCACGAGAATTCGAACAGATGGAAATAGAATATTTCATCAACCCAGACAAAAAAGAAGATTGTCCCAAAGATGCCCAGATAGACAATTTCAAATTAAATATTTACTCTGCAGAAATGCAAGAAAAAAATCAAGAGTCAGAAAAAATGACAATCAAAAAAGCACTAAGCAAAAAAATAATCGCACTCCCCTGGCACGCCTACTGGCTAAAAACAGAACTAAGCTGGTTCTACGAACTCGGAGCAAACCCCGAAAACTTCAGAATCAGACAACACACCAAAAACGAAAAATCACATTATTCAACAGACACATGGGACATCGAATACAAATTCCCAATCGGATGGAAAGAATTGCAAGGCATCGCCGACAGAGGAACTTACGACCTAAACGCGCACCAAGAAAAATCTAAAAAATCAATGGAAATAATGGACGACGCATCCGGAAAGAAAATTTTACCAATGGTAGTAGCAGAGCCATCCCTCGGAGTCGAACGAGCATTTATGGTTTTCATGTTCGATGCATACTCAACAAACGAAAAAGAAGAAGTTATACTAAAACTAAACCCAAAAATAGCACCAATCAAAGCCGCAATATTCCCCCTTGTAAAAAAAGATAAAAAATTAGTAGAAATAGCAAAAGACATTTACAAAAACCTAAGAAAAGAATGGAATGTCCTCTACGATCAATCCGGCTCAATCGGAAGACGATACGCAAGAAACGACGAAATAGGAACACCATTTTGTATAACAATCGACGAAAACTCCATAAAAAATAAAGACGCAACAATTAGAAACCGAGATAACGGAGAACAAAAAAGAATCAAAATCTCCGAGATAAAAGACACCCTGAGAAAACTAATTTCCGGAGAAATAGAATTTAAAAATATTAAAAATTAAACATTGTAAGTTCTTCCATCACTTGCCTCATCTGTTAAAACGAATTCCCCTTTATCAACACCAAGAATTGGAACAACATAACGACCAGTTATCCGAGACGAACCCCCCTCTTCTTTAAAGTGGGGATTCTCCACATCAACAAGTTGCAAACCACGCTTAGGACCATCCACAATATTATACGCATGAAAATCCGTAAAATCGTCTTTGCTAAGACTTAATCCCCCACTAACCAAAAAACAAGGCATATGATCTTGCATTGCCAACTGAAAGGCTATGGCCTTTTCGAGACATACACCTTTTCCAGAGTCCATAACCTTAGAATATGGGACCACCATCTCTCCACGGTCATCCTCAGCAACTCCATCGAAATGAACTTGACCCAATGTTGGTTCGTAAGTTATATGCTTAAATATATCCCAATAAGCACAAGAAGGATCTCCAAATTTTTTAGTTACACCACTAGAATCGTCAACTAGATAAGCACAACCAAGCGACTTTTTTACAAGATTTCCATCGCCAAGCCTACCCATAATACCTACATCATCACTAGCCGCACATGCTCTTAACCCCTGAATAATTTCTCCTGTTTTCATAATAACTCCGACAAAAATCGCTATTTAAACCTTTCTATTTGTTACTACTACTCAGTTGATACTAACAATAAAGAATACTTCTTTTTCTTAACATAAATCTTATATACTTCCCAAACTTCATCAAGATTAGGTGATAACATGTCTAACATTCTAGCATTCGTATCGATAAAGGGAGGAGTAGGGAAAACAACCTTAGCGCTAGAAACAGCCTCATCACTTGTAAACAATTTCGGGAAAAAAGTTCTATTGGTCGACGCCAACTTCTCAGCACCTAACATAGGACTATATCTAGATTTAACAAATGACTTAACTTTACACGACGCCCTAGACGGAACACTCCTCCACAACGCGATTTACGAATCGCACGGAATAGACGTCATCCCAGCATCAATGTACCACCCAAACGAAATCGACCCATTCAAACTCAAAAAAATATTAAACAAATACAGAACAAGATACGATTTCATAATCCTCGACTCCTCACCAAATTACGAAGAACTAAAACCAGTAATCGCAGCAGCAGACAAAATATTCTTAGTAACATCCCCAGACAACGTAACACTAACAACAACACTAAAAGCAGCAAGAATAGCAAAAGAACAAAACACCCCAATCGAAGGAATCGTAGTAAACAAAATCCGAAGCCCAAAACACGAATACAACCTCAACGAAATAGAAATCATTTCAGAAATACCAGTCTTAGCAAGAATCAAAGAACATAAAAAAATGGCAGAAGCCCTCCACGCAAAAACACCAATAACAATACTAGACGAGACAAACACAATCTCAAGAGAAATCAAACGCTTCGCCTCAGCAATCTGCGGCTCCCCCGAAAAAGACGGATGGTTCCAAAAACTAATCCCACTAAAAGACATTTTTCAAAAAGAAAAAGTCAACCGACAATTATTGAGAGAAAAATTCTACGAAAGTTCGTTATAACCCACGAGCAATTTCAATTTATAGCAGGTTTAGGCTAGGCGCAAGGTTGCGAAGTGTGCAAACGCACATGAGTGTTCTTGCAACGACGCATAAACCTCTAGAAATCGAAATTAATTTAAGGGACTACTTTGAATCGTAGATTATACAAAACCCACAAAATAGTAAATATTAAAATCGCCGCCAACAATAAATAAAAACTCAAATCTATCTCAACCTCTTTATTCGTCTCCCTAATCAACGAATTAAAAGTCTCGCCCATATCCCCAATATCCTTAACTCTAAAAAAACTCCCACCACTATTAAATGCCAATGACTTCAAAACATCCTCATCAACCTTAGAGATAGTATTAAATTCCGTCAACCCCCCTTCCTCCGTCCCAACAGCAATCGTATTCACAATCAAATTATTACGATTAAGATAACGAATAATCTGCGGAGCGTCCCCAACATTCAACTGCCCATCCGAAACCAAAATCACAGATTTCATTTGCCTCAACCCAAAAATTTTATTCGAGGCAATCAAGGCATTATAAATATTCGTCCCTTGAATAGCCCCATAATCAGCAGCATCCAAAGCCATTTTTATTTTTATCTTAGAAGTATCCAACACCTGCAGCACTTCCGCATCACCCGAAAAACTAATCACCCCAACCTCTACGCCCAGAGGAAGCAAATCAACAAAATCCTTCGCCTCCTGAACCGCAACAACAAGACGGCTAGAACCCACATCCGCCGTAGCCATACTGCTCGAAGTATCAATTGCAATCACATAAGAAAACGCCGACGTATCAACATTAAAAGAAACCGCCGTTCCAGACAAAGCAAGTACCAACAAAATCAAAACAGCCAAATTAACATACAATGCCAAAAAATTCTTAGAAAAAAATTCTATATCATGAAACCTTTCCATCGCCTCAAAATTCGCAAACAAAACCGCCTTCTTCTTATTCCACATAATACTAAAAAAATAGACAAAGACAAAGAAAGGAACCAATAATAACAAAGACAAAAACTTAGGATAAAGAAATAAAAGTTCCATCAACACACCCCTCCCATCATAACCGAATTCAAGTTACCCAAGCCCCGGCATCTTTGATGCCTACCATCGGCGAAGCCTACCATCGGAGACAAAGTCTCCCACCATCGGCGAAGCCTACCATCGGAGACAAAGTCTCCTCCAGAAAAAATCTTTGATTTTTTCATATCCTCACCCCCCCAGCTCGCCCTCTAAGAAAAGTAGAAAGTGGAACAGAAAAACTCTTATCCGTCATTAACTCCAGCAAATCAATCCTCGACCTCTTCAACATTTCCTTCACAAGCCCCTTTTGCTTAATAACATTTTTTCTATACCGCTCCGCTGCAATTTCCGGATCCAAAATCATTTGCTTACCAGAATACGGATCTTGTATAGAAAATTGATATTTCGTTTTGGGCAAATTCTCATCCATCTGATCCCTAACCATAACCGCAAGAGTTTCAAATCTTGAACCTATCAAACGAAGACTTCTCAAATTATCTTTTTTAGTCCTAATAAAATCTGAAACCAAAATAAAAACAGTATAAGGAGACTTAACCGCACGAAGAGCATAATCAATAGACTTATTCAAATCGAAACCCCCTCCATAAAAACTCGAATCCGAAAGAAATTTAGTAAAAAGGGCAAACTGATTTTTACTGCTCGAAGGATGCAAAACCTTAACAACATCACCGCTAAACATAATCAATCCTATACTATCTCCGACACTAACAATTAAATGACTAAGCGACGCAACAAACTCAGCAACAAACTCAGCTTTCAATTTATTCGAAGAGCCAAAAAGCATACTGTTCGAAACATCTACCAAAAAATAAACACTAAGTCGCCTCTCCTCAACATATTTTCTAGCCAACATTTCATTAGCTCTCAAGCTAGCTTTCCAATCAATCAAGCTGGCATCATCATCAGGACCATACGAACGATAAGATTCAAATTCCAAACCCCTCCCTCTAAAAATTGACTTATACAAAATCTTTTTCACAGGAAACTTTTGTATGGCATTTTCAAACTCAGCAATCGCTCTAGAAAAATTAATCAAAAACTCTCCCTTACCAGGAGATCCCTTCTCCCCTCTAGAAGAAACAGTACTCGCAATACCATCCCCTACAGCCTCCTTAACAACCTTGGCATGCACATCACCTAATTCCCCAAAATTCTCCGCCATTACTTAACTCCTTGCCCAGAAATATATTTAATAAATCCAAACAACATCCTAGCAAGTTCCTTTGACTCCTCTATCAACTCACTTATTTTCTCATCTTCAATATATCCCAATCTCCCAGAAATTACTAATTGACTCTCAACTTCATTAATACTTCCCATAGCATTATACAAAAACCCAATAAAATCTTTATTTGTCCGTCGTCCACATCCTTCAGCAATATTGGAAGAAATACCAATAACAGCTCTTCTCATTTGAGAAACCAATCCATACATCTCATTCTTCGGAAAAACAACAGTCACCCTATATATTTTTTCCCCCAATTCAATAGCTTTCTTCCAAATTTCTAACTTATTAAAATCTCTCATCATATTACCCCGTTGCTCAAATCCCTTGCATCTGACATCTGACCTCCGACATCTGGTAAAATAAAAGCGCTAAGGCGCGCTTATTTTACCAAGGATATGCTTAATCACCTTATCCGTCGTAATCTCTTCCGCCTCAGCCTCGTAATTTAAAATAATTCTATGCCTCAAGACAGGATAAACAACAACCCGAACATCTTCAGGCGTAACATAATCCCTCCCATTCATCAATGCCTCTGCCTTAGACGAAATAAATAATGCGATAGAAGCCCTCGGCGAAGCCCCATAAGAAATATACTTCCCGAACTCTCCTTCCTTATTACGAGTCTCATCAACAATCTTCACAATATACTCTTCAACAGCCTCCGAAGTAAAAACCTCTTTGACTTGGGCCTGCAAATTCAAAATCATCTTCGGATTCAAAAGGGCATTTAATTTATAACTCTCAAAATTATTTACCGTAACATTCTTACGCAAAATTTTCTTTTCCTCTTCACATTTCGGATAGCCAATCAAAAGCTTAAACAAAAACCTATCAATCTGCGCCTCAGGCAAAGCATAAACCCCGCTAACTTCCAAAGGATTCTCCGTAGCCATAACAAAAAAAGGACTTGGTAAAGAATAAGTTTCTCTCGCAATAGTAACCTCTCTTTCCTGCATAGCTTCCAAAAGAGCCGATTGCGTCTTCGGAGGACTACGATTAATTTCATCAGCCAAAATAAAATTAGTAAACACCGGTCCTTTCATAATAGAGAAACCCTTTTTCGGAGTATAACTCATAATACCAGTAATATCTGTAGGCAACAAATCCACAGTAAACTGAATTCTTTTCATATCACATCCAAGAATACTCGATATAGACCGGACAATCAACGTCTTAGCAATACCAGGAACACCCTCAACCAAAACATGCCCGTTACAAAGTATCGCCCTCATAAGTCCACGAACAATATCTCGCTGCCCAACAACTACCTTAGAAATTTCTTTCTCAACTTCCAAAACTATTTTACTAACATCATCTTTTTTATTTGCCATTATATTATTTTATATTTGGTACTCTTCAAGCACCATTAATCACCTCACACATGTTCATCCATTCCAGATTTATTAAACCTTACTCTTTTATAGACATAAAAAATAAACCCCATAAAAAATATTACAAGAGTGGCAAAAGAAATGTAGAAAAAATTATCCTGAACAAATCCCTCAACCTTATATCTTATTTGCTCATTCGCTTCGATAGCATCCTCGCAAGCATCAGTTACCTCTCTAGCCAGCTTAATAGAATTAGAATATTCACCCAACGAAAACGCCTCTTCGGCCCGAACCAATAACTCCGTCAACTCCAAACACTCAGGATTATCCGCAACAAACTTCTCAGTAAAAATCAAAATCTGTTCAGCCTCGCTTTCGTTCGCTTTTTTTATTTCAATATAAAAGTCTGCAAAATCCGAAAACTTAGGGGAAGTCACATTCGCAATTATCGTAGCTTTATATTTCCCGGCCCTTTGCGTATTTGCAGTAATCCTCATTGTAAAATTCTCAGACTGCCCGAATTTTAATTGATCGATATAATTATCTCCAAGTGAAATTTTAATATCATCAGCAAACGCATCATTAAATCTCACAAAACTACTAAGCGAAATTCCCCTCAAATCTATCTGCCCATTATTCTGGACAACAAATGGAATATCAATAAATCCCATCTCTGAAATAATAATATCCTGTGGCGCAATTAACTTCAAGGAATAATGTTTAAGTTTTGTACTACTCCCACCCCCTCTCGAAGGAGTAGGGACTGGAACGAAAGTAGATGGTGGAGTACGAACAGAGACATCAAACGAATAACTACCTGAAACATTATAAGAGTCATTAGCATATACAATTAAAGTCTCTGAACCAGTTCGGTTTGCATCTCCATATAAATATAATATCCAGTCATCAATTAAGCCAGTCCAGTTCAATCTATTGCCATTATAAGCATTTGCAACAATTATACTACTTGAAGCATCAGAATTAATTGTAAAGGTAACATTTTGTTGATAATAAGAATCTAAATAATCGATATCCTTAAAGTAATCAGAAAGAGTAAAATTAATAGGATTACTGGCTCCATTATAGAGTATTTGAGGACCTATGCTTGCCTGTGTTTTTTCAACAGGATAATTTGTATGGGTAATGTTTAATTTATAAGTAAAGTTTAGAGTAAGATTATTCTTCTGCTCATCTGTTAAGTAAGAACTCGCAGGATAAATCACCAAAGTCAGATTTTTCAAATTTCCATAAGTTTCATCATAATAAGAAGGAGTATAGCTCCAGTTATATTGAGAATTATTTCCAGAAGCATTTATAGACTGAACCAAAGTTAAATTCGAATAACTGCAATTAGAAGCATTTTCGTATGTGCAAGTAATATTGTCAATGTAAAATTTAACAGTAAGGTTGTCAGCAACAGAATGATTTAATGTAAAATTTAAATAATCCTGAACAGTTTCATTCAGATTAAAAGTATGATTAGTTCCATTAATCGGAGCCGTTATATTGGGTGCTCCATAAACATAAAGCCAAACCGTAGTAGAATTAGTCTGGGCATCCGAATCCGTAACAGTAACGGTATAATTCCACACGCCCGCATAAGAAGAATTAGAACTCATATTAAAACTGACAACCCCAGTCTCATCCCCAATCGTCAAATTAGGAGCACCGACGGTCAAATTAGCAATAGAATAACTAACGTTAAGCCCACTCCTATCATCCTCCTCGTCAATAGCGCTCACCGTAAAATTAAGCACATCATAAATCGTAACCGACTGATTAGCAACAGATGTAATTTCCGGAGAATTAGATATCTCAGTAATATTCAAATAAAAAGTCCTATTTGTAGAAGCCCCAGAAAAATCCGTAACATTAACAAAAATCGTATAATTATCTACCTGAGCCCCCGAAGACGTAAAGCTCGCATTATAATCTACCCGAGAATCATACAAACTACTCATCCCAATCAACGAAAAATTAAACAAGTCCACTACACCCCCAGTAGAATTTGTAGCAGTAACATTTACAATTAAAGACTCATTATAAAAATTATCCCTCTGCCCCGAAGGAATTAAAAAATCATCATCATCCACCGTAAGATTAAAAACTACCTCACTATCTTCTGCCGCCATAAGAGTAAAACCCTCACTAACAATTGGTACACTTGTCCCATTATTCGCACTAAGAAATATACTTGAATTATCCACAACATTATTCACAGTAAAATTAAATTGCTTAGCAGTACTATTCAACTTTCCGTCACTCGCAATAATCGTCACATTATGATACCCCACATCACAATCCGTCGGAGTAAAACTAATTATCCCCGAAGTAGAATTAAAAGTAGTAGAATTCAACGAACAAAACTCAACCGAAACATTCTCATAATAAAAAGTCAAACTATCATTCTCAGCGTCGCTAACATTCACACTAACATTATAAGTAAAAGCCGTTCCCTCTGTAAGATTTAAAGAAACCGGGTCACCCAAAGTATCATCCCACACCGGAGCAGTCTCATTCAAAATTTGAATAATGAAAGTGCTATTATCTGTATTCCCTACTTCATCCGTCACATTAATAAAAACACTATAATTCCCCGTCCCATTATTCGCCAAAACATAATCATAATCAACAACAATTTCCACCGTACTAAAATTATTACCAACAATCGGAGTCGGGATAGAATCAGTAAAATCAACCCAACTTGTATTTGAAGCGAACGTCAAAGATTCCGACTTAACCAAAGAATCCCTAACCAACAAATCCTCATCAACAGCATTAACACTAAAACTATAATTTTCATACAAAGTCATATCAGAAACAGCATCCAACGTTACATTCGACTCCGTATAATTAACATACAAATATATTAACTTAGAAATCGCCGCGACATCTCCATTATCCGCAGTAAAATTAATAGTCCAATTTCCGACATCGGCCTTTGTAGGAGTAACAGATACAGAAACGTTATAATTAAAATTGGCAGCAGAAACAGAATTGTCTGAATAAAACCAACTCGAATTATCCGGAGAAGTCCCAACATTCCTAAAAGCAGCGTTGCTAGCAAGCGTCAAACTATTATCCTCGCCCGGAGTAGTAATAACTATCGTACAATTAAACTCCTCATCTTCCATCAACGTCGCCCCAGTACAATTACTTTCATCAATAGAAAGAATAGGAGAAACCGTAAACTTCACCATCTCAGAATAATAAGTCGTCAAATTAGTCGTATTATACGTAGCATCACACCAATCATGAGGACAGTCATAATTCACAGCCGCATCCATAACCGAAACATTCGCCCAATAAGTCCCAACATAACTAGAGTTAGGCGCAAAACTAATCGTTGCCGTTTCATTCGAAGAATTTGTAAGAGTTAGGCCAAAAGTCGAAAGATTACAATTCGAATTATCACTATATCCCGTACCAGCCCCATGGGTACAATTCGTAGAATTAAAAGTTACATTAAAAATTAAGGGAAAGTGACCCTCTTCATCCGAAGCCGTCAAAGTAAAATTCTGCACAGACTCATCAGAATCAAATATATAACTCGAATTAATTCCAGAAGAAGTAAAATTCGGCACATCATTTGTGGCATTAATTATAAATTCAAAAATGCTTGTAACTAAATCAGCACCGGCATCAGTAGTATTTTTAGCTTGTATTGGAATTTCAAAAAATCCCGTTTGATTATTATAAATTGCATTAATCGTAAAATTACCGGTAGAAGAATTTACAATAGAAATCCAAGAAGAAATAAACACTTCGGAAACTGACTGCCTACCACTACCATTTGTAAAATAAATTGGATTTTCTCCAGTAGGATTTATTTCAAAAATCACATCATCAGCAAATCCCGTAATATTCTTACTTAAATTATGATAATAGTCAACTCCTTCAACGACAGTATAATTAACCTCCGAACCAACCCAAACAGGAGTAGTTGCCATCACCAACACAGCCATCCCAACAATAAACAACCCAAACATCAAAACCCAATTTCCCTTACCAGCTTTCATCGCTTCTTCCTCCCCATCATAACCCGACTAATCGTCCTCGGCTTCTTCTCATCAACCCTCACTAATATACTTTTCTTATCAACATCAAACCTAATCGTAATCTTCTGCTTAACCTTCAAATCCAAAGTATCAATAATCGCCTTCGGTATCTTAATCCGATGCCCCGTCTGAATACTATTATCCTTAAAAATTATTTCAGACATACTTTTTATACCCCATTATTATCCCTAAAAAGTACCTTAAAAAGTATTTAAATCTAACGCTTCTCTTTCCTTTTACGCTTCCCACCCACCAAAAAAAACCTATGCCTAACAATCATAAATATTTTATACAAGCTATAAATAACAAGCAAAAGTAACAGAAACAACAATCCAATCAAAACAAAACTAATCGTTCCAAAGGGACTTTCCGCCTCACAAGCATAAGGACAAGGACCCCCACAATCAACACCATTCTCCCCCTGATTTTTTTTACCATCAGAACAAGTAGGACACGGGTCGCAAGGACCGCCACAATCAACCAACAATTCGCAACCACCGTCGTGACAATTAGTAATTCCATCAATACAATTAGGATTTTCAGTAAAATAACAAACTCTAAACTCCGAAGGTCTCGGAATTTTCATCTCCGTATTATTACACATATTCAAATCAAAACACTTAGTTATCTGAAAACCACAAAACCTATCATCATATTGATTCTGAGCACAAAGGTCCTTCACAGAAGAAAAATCCTCAGGAGATAAACTTTTAGCCCTAAAAGACCTCTCAGCATTTTGACAAAGGCCCCACTCAAGACAAGACCACTGCTCGTTACAAATACCACCAAGAGTAGACCCACCGCCTCCGCCTCCACCTCCGCCCGAATCAACAGACGCAACAGGACAGGCGACATTCGTAACAGTAATATCCCAAGTAACCGAATCGTTAAGCAACCCATCACTCGTAATTATCGTAACATTATGACTCCCCGAAATCCCACACCCAAAAGTATAATCAAAATCATCAGAAGGAATATTCTCATTTTCCTCCATCAAAACACCATCAACATACCAATTAATACTAGGATACAAATCAACCAAATCAGCATCACTAACCGTAACACTAAAAGAATTCACGGTTGTACTCGTACTATTAAAACTAGTCACTGCCGGAGAATAACTATCAATTGAAGGGGCACGATTATTATCGGTAATACTAAGAATAAACTCATCATGAATAGTAATATTATCAGAACGATAACCCCTACCAGAACAAATACTAAAATTCTCATGCACAGATGCAAGAGCATTATCAGTAGCATAAATCCTCATCAAATATTTCTTATTCCGATTCTCCTCGACAGGAACATAAGATGCAACCCCGGTAGAACTATTCAAAACGAGACTAAGGGCTCCAGAAAAATTAAAAAACAAATTCCCATCATCCGAAACACCATCTTCTTCATCATCCACAAGAAACTGATAAGAAAAAACAGAATTCGCGCCACTCATATAAATTGTTTCCAGCCCCAGCCCGCTATGAGTAGTCGGAATATTATTAATCTCAATAACGGTGATGTTAGTACTATTAGTATCCGACAATCCGCTAGAATCAATAACCGAAATCTCTACATCATAATCACCCACATCATTTTTATCAAGAGGATATCTTTCTCCGGATATTATCTGAAACGGACTAATATAATTACTCGTCTTAGGACGAGGGACAAGCCCAAAAACATTACGACCTCCACTAATTCTATAATTCGTCCACCAAGTAGCAAAACTCTCTTCATCAATATCAAACACATTAAAATTCGAAGCATCCAAACTCTCCAGCGTCTCACTTTCACAAACAAATATCTTTTCACTAAAATTCTGTATCAACGGCGCAGAATTCGGAACATCAATCGTAAAAACAACACTTTCATTAACCCAATCCCCATCTTCCTCATTAGCAAAAACAGTCAACAAATTTCCCCACCTAACAAACGGAACACTTGTATAAGGAGTAAAAACCGTATTCTGATTAATATAAACCCCATGCTTCAAATCATAAAGAGAATATTTCCAGGGATCACCCACCTCAAGAGGAAAATCCGCCGACACATTTAAAGAAAGATTATACCTATAATCATCACACTTCGGATATCCCAGCCCCGAACAAGTATAACTATTATTATCATAAGTTGTATTCTCCGGAGTATAAATCGTAATCACCTTATCCCCTCCCTGAATATAAAGCCTAACATAAGCAGTCTCGCCAACCTTCCCGGTTATCGCAACAGGCGAAAATGGCAAATTAAAAAAATAAATAGTTACAAAGTTCAAAAGAACAAACGCCAAAACAAAAACAACCAACGATACCACCAAAATCTTTTTTCTAATCATAAATTCAAAACTTTAGTTTTTAATTTCGCAAGGACTTCATCACGAACGCGACGAGTGATGAGTGAAACATCTCTGATGTTACTCTTGTCATTGCACAATCTAAAAAAAATTGCCTCCGGCATTTTATATATCATTAAATACCCAACAATCCACAATATAAAAAGTTACCTCACTTCTTTATCCTATGCTTCTTAATCCCCCGAACAAAAACCAAACCCCTCCAAATCAAAAATCCAATCACAACAATAACAATAAGTAACATAATCCAAAAAACATAATCAAAACCCCTATCAATTTTCAATTCAACAATTTCTGAAGTAACCTCATTATCATAATGCAAAATTATTTCCGCTTTAAAACTATCCCCAACAATTTCCGACATATCCAAAAAACCCACAAACAATCGCCCCCTCCAAGCCCCCAAGTCCCTAGTAGAAGTTACAGAATTAGCAGCAGGAAAATCCAAAACATTAACCTCAGCATAAACATCTTTCATATCATCGTTCCATAAACTCTCAACAAAAATCTCAAATCTCCCGACCTTACCTTCCGCAAAACTATCCGTATAATTAACCATCCTAACTTTAAATTCTCCAATCCGAAAAGGATTTCCGACACCAAGACTCCCTCTCCCATATTCAGCAAACGCAACCGCCAAATAATCACCAGAAGAATAATTATCAGTATCCAAAGAAATATTTATAACAATCTTATCGCCAGGAAAAACTTCAACATCCTCAGCAGTAAGAACCTCAACATCCTCATCACCTTTATAAATTTCAATTCGCGGAGAAACTACAAACGACTCATTTCCAACCCCAAACAATTCCAACTCAAGGTGAACGTCTTCTCCAACATTAATATTCGGTGCATTCAATCCAACCTCAATATATTCATCAGAAAAAGGAACGTCAATTTCATAACTCGCCGAACTAACTCCAGAAAACAAAACAACAAAAACCAGAACCAAAAAAAATACATTCACCTTCATACAAAAACGAACAAAACACATTATTTAAAACTATTTTTTCAATCTCTTTCTTAATAATAAAAACCACAACAAATTAATCAGAACAAGCACCACTATTACAATAATCAAAATTATAACCAAACCATTTTCCCCGCCATTAGCACCATCAGAAATAACATAACCAAGACCAATAATCGTCAACTCATTCTCATCAACCTTAAATTGCAAACTATTCTTCGAACTCTCCTCCCCATGCTTAATCGCAATATCAGCCTCATAAGTTCCAACCTTCACACCCGCAGTATCCCAATAAGCCTCAAAATTCTCTTTAGATTTGGAAGGAATATCGTGGGCAGCCGATTCAAACTTAGAAACAATATCTCCCCTATCATTCAAAATATTAGCATAAACATAAGCCCCCTCAATCTTCTCATTCCATCGATTCTCCACAAGCATATTCAACTTAACAATTTCTCCAAGCTTAAAATCATTAACGCCAATATCCTGCAAAACAAGCCCCGCATCTCCAATACTAAAAGTCCCATTAAAACTCTGCGTTCCTTCATCATAAATCAAACTAGCCCGAGCAACATAATCCCCACTTGGAGCACCAATTCCCCAAGCTCGAACAATTTCCTTTTTCTCACCACTCGGAATCTCAATCGGACTCGTAATAAAACTATCAATCTTTGTCCCGGCAGTATCATAAATATCAACATTCACTTTAACCGACGTCAAATCAAATTCGCCAACACTAATAACCGGGAAAACAAATGTAACACCACCATCTTTTGAACTAACAATTTTCATCTCAGCCTTAGCGTGTTTCCCCGGATAAGGAACATAAATATGAAGTTGAGTAACGACCGCAACAGTTGCCTTAACAGAAGTAGCACCGTCGGCAGAATTCGGCGCCTCCAAAATAATTATATCAGCAGTATGAAGCCCAGGACCCAAATTCTCTGGAAGCGAAAACTCATAGCTAACCTGTTTTGTCTTTTCCGTTGCTGCAACATTCAATGCCCCCGAAGAAACCGAAATATACTCCGCCAATTCACCCTGAGCAGCAATCAAAATATTCATATCCTTACCCGCAGAATTAAGAATCTGAAAATCAACAGTATTTTCCATCCCCGGACTAAAATCCAAAGTAGTTCTCGCAGGACTAACACCCAAAGCATAAACCGAGGAAATCATAAAAATTCCTATAACAAAAATCATAAAACCTTTATTCATCGCTCATTTCTCCCACAATTTTATCTCCACTAACTTCAACTTCATCTCCAACTTTCAACGTCATTTTATCAACAATCGCAGTCCCATTATATACATCAACATTAAGACGAGTATTCCCAGAATTAACAACACCATACCTACCTTCCTCAATTTCTTTAAGCTCCAAAACAACTTCCGAATTAATTGTAAAAGACTTAATTTCACTTTTGAAAACACCGACAGCCTTCCAATAATATTTTCCCGGTTTCAAATTAATTTTCAAACCCTCTCCAATAACATATTCCTCCGGCGTAGTAAAATCAATATTATCATCAATCAAAAGTTTATCCGCATTTTCAATTACAAACAAAATACTATTTTCGTTAGTTTCATATTCATCCAACGGTGCAATAACTAACGGACTCGTATACCCAACTAAAATCATCAAAACAAATACACTAACCAAAATCACGACCATATCTATTTTATATACATTTTTCATTTTATTCTCCCAATCTCGAAGTAAATAATACTAACGCACTCTTATCCCCAGAAACTTCATCCACTGGAGACGATACATTAATATCTATCTCCGCAGTATCATTACTATCAGTATAATTTAATTGAACAATCGCAATTACCGAACCAGTTATGGGCATATCAAGCCAACTCATAATCGAGTTAACCAAATCAAACGCCCCTTCCTCTCCACTATTTTCATCAATCTTAAATTGGAAATACGAACTATTGTCAGGCTCATTGTCAAATAACGCCGTGGAATTAACACTAATATCAACTAAAGAATTCCCCTTGTTCTCAATAACTAATGGCGAAGGATTATTGTCAGTCGTATCATTATAAGCACCCCAAATACTCAAATCCCCAAAGTCAATTTCATCAACTATTAATTCAAT
>Ga0075115_10000701_pt1 | contig 16657 bp, 17 predicted proteins | sample AntAceMetag02UKH_FD_69785 | JGI IMG/M metagenome (GOLD analysis project Ga0075115, IMG submission 69785) | Saline lake microbial communities from Ace Lake, Antarctica - Antarctic Ace Lake Metagenome 02UKH | ecosystem: Environmental > Aquatic > Non-marine Saline and Alkaline > Saline | place... | reverse complement strand
TCCTCCGTCATCTCCCCCTACATAAGTATTATCGGACGCTTCGGGGATAAAGTTGCGTGGTTTTTTCAATAAAAGGGACGGGCGAAAACCCTTGTCATTATTGACGAATTGGCCTAAAAGCTGCCCTCAAACGGAGGGTTTATGTCAGGATTTTCACGCGAGTCATTCCTCAATTTTATCATTGAAAATCAAGTGGTTGGCTTCTTCGATAAGCCTGTCACGCTCAAATCGGGGCGCGAGAGCCACTGGTACGTCAACTGGCGCACTGTAGCTGGCGACGCCTACCTCACCGACGAGTTGGCCGGTTTCCTCATTCAGTATCTTGGGAGCAAGGACATTAAGTTCGACACTATTTACGGCGTGCCGGATGGAGCCACCAAGCTGGGTGTCGTAGCTCAGATGAAGTGGGCGAAGAAGCAAGAGGGGTTTGGCAAGGGCAGCCACACATTGCTCATGGGTCGCGGCGCGCCGAAGGAGCATGGAGTTGCCAAGGATCGTTTCTTCCTTGGCGATCCGGCGGGGCGCATCGTCGTTGTGGAGGATGTAACGACAACCGGTGGCTCGCTCATAGGCGCGATAGGGGCGCTGAAGGAGGCGGGGGCGAACATCGTTGCGGCGATTGGACTCACCAACCGACTGGAGAAGCGCGATGACGGCACGAGCGTCGCTGATGCCGTCGGTGATCTCGGCGTCGAGTATCACGACATGAGCACGGCGTGTGAACTTCTTCCGCGCGTAAGTTTGCAGGCAAAACCAACCGATGAGATCAAAAAAGCGGTGGAAAAAGAATGTGAAGAGAACAGCCTCAATGAGGTTAAACTTCCTTAAAATATTTCCTCCCCTTTGTAAGGGGAGGCCAGGAGGAGTAGAGCGTTGACTCTACCTCCCCCAACCCCTCCTTACAAAGGAGGGGAGCCATAGGAGGAACCATGATTGTAAACCGTGATCGTTCCATAATTCCCGCATGCGATGTGTCGCCGGAAAAACTCGAAGAGCTCGTGAAGGCGACGGCAAACATCGACGGCGTGGGTGCGTACAAGTTGGGTTTCGTGCTTGGCTTGTCAATTGGACTGCCCGAAGCCGTTGAGATCATACGCAAGCATTCTAGCAAACCCATCATCTACGATCATCAAAAGGCAGGGACCGACATTCCGGATACCGGCAAGGCGTTTGCGCGCGTGTGCAAAGAAGCGGGTATCGACGCGGTAATCTTTTTTCCGCAGGCGGGACCCGTGACTGAAAAAGCATGGATCGCTGCTGCGCGTGAAGAAGGTTTGGGTGTGATCGTAGGAGGGCTGATGACGCACAAGGGGTACACGTTGAGCGAAGGCGGTTTCTTAGCCGACGAAGCGGTGTTGGAGATGTACCTCACTGCAGCCAAAGAGGGAGTGACCGACTTTGTCGTGCCGGGTACCAAGATTGAGGCTATTCACAAGATACACGACATGCTCAAGCATGTGAGCTGCGATCCTACATTCTATTCGCCGGGACTCATCAAGCAGGGTGGCGATGTACGCGAGGTGGCTGCGGCTGCTGGATCAAGGTGGCATGCGATAGTGGGCCGTGCATTGTACAATGCTGACGATATGGGCAAAGCCGCTAAAGAGTTGGTTACCTGTTTGGAATAAAATGTCATTCCCGCGAAAGCGGGAATCCATATAGATGTCATCCCCGAGTGTTTTAATCGGGGATCCAGGGATTTTGATCTGGATCCCCGCCTTCGCGGGGATGACAACCAGAGGCGTCATGACTAACGATATCAAAGTCCTGTTTTCCGCAGATCAGATTCAAACGCGCGTGGTCGAGATTGCCAAGCAGATCGAACGCGACATTCCAGACGATGGCGAGTTCGTCGTCGTGGGCGTGCTTAAAGGTTCGTTCATCTTCATGGCGGACCTTGTGCGCCATATAGAAAAGCCGCTGGCTTGCGATTTCTTAAGAGTTGCGAGCTATGACAAGGATCGCAGTACGGGTATAGTGCGCATGGAATTTGATCTGACGCAGCCGATTGAGGGTAAACATGTCATCCTTGTCGAAGATATCGTTGATACCGGTACGACGCTCAAACATTTGCTGGTGCACATGAAGCAAAAGAGGCCGGCGAGTCTGAAGATCGCATCGTTGCTGTTCAAGGATGTGGGTACGGGTATGCGCGATCACATCGACTACCTGGGGTTTGAGGTTCCTGATAAGTTCGTCATTGGCTACGGTCTGGACTACGAAGGGCACTACCGCGCACTTCCATATGTCGGTGTCAAAGGTTGATTGAGGGCGCTCCATTCTCATCAATTCTAAGAGTTATATTTCCATTCGCGACTGAGACGACTTCGTTTTCGGTCCAGCACTGCTCCGTTTGATATACCTCAGCGCCACTTTGCAACAATCGATCAACTACCGATGAGTGCGGATGACCGTGTTCATTGTCATCTCCACAGGAGATGATGGCATGTTCGGGTTTAAGTATATCGAGGAATGTTTGGTTGGTGCTCGTCTTGCTGCCGTGATGGTTTACTCTTAGAACGTCGACGTCGCCCACGACATCGACGACGAGTGATTCTACATCCGGCGTGGTATACGGAAAGTTGCCGCCCCCGCCCGTGAGGTCGCCTCCTATGAACAGGCGGAAACCGGCGTACTCCACTACGAGTGCAACGGATGCAGCGTTTTCTTCTGCATCATCGAGCGTCGCTGCTCCGCCTCCGCACACTTCACCATTCGCCGCCACCGCTTGTAGTACAACTTCACCAGCATGGATGCGGTCGCATGGATTAATGGTCTTGCGTCTTGTGTCGGCGGCTTCCAGATAGTTTTCGTATGCCGGGCTGTATCCGCTGTATGAATGACCTCGATCATAGACCACCTCCGTTGGAATTTCTTGGATCACTTGCGGCACTCCGCCTATGTGATCCGCATGATAATGTGTGGCGATGATCGCCGTGAGTTCCGTGATATCTTCGTCATCGAGTGCTGCGATGACAGCGCCGCTTGATTCCCACGGTCCTGCATCGATGAGTATCGCTTCTCCGGTTGGTGCTTTGATGAGCGTGGCGTCGCCTTGACCTACGTCGATGAAAAGAACTGTGAAGCCACTCGATGTGAGCGCATTGCCGGCTGGATTTTCCTCGGACCAGCGATCAGTCAGTAGGTCCGACATGTTGCAAGCACTGCACGTGAGAACGAGAATTAAGATAATGAAGCGATGCATGCCGTCTACTCTGTGCAAGACGGATGCCAAAAAGACCGTGAAGGGTGAAGCGTGAAGAGTAAAAAGCATGAAATCTCACAACAAATATTCGATGCACGTTGCTTAGGTGAGAAAAAGCCAGACATCAAAAACGACCGACCGTCGAACGGGGTGTATGGAAATTGGACACTTTTGTGTTCCGAAAATTGCACAACATATTGAAATTACGATGAACCGAACCTGGCATGCACCTTGCTTAAGTGATGTGCATGAAGCTGTTCATAATCATCGGGATCGTATTCATCATGGTCATGAGCGTTGCCGCTCACGCCGCCATTCCCCAAAGGGTTGCGGTGACGGATGGGCCGACCGCTGTGGAAGTTCAGCGAGCAGCGCTATCCTATCATAATATAGATAGCGGTGAGGTGCGTCGCTGGAAGAAACGCGCGCGCCTTGCTGCAATTCTCCCGCGTTTTCAGGTTGGCTATGACCATCATATCAAGAACAACATCAATATCGATATCAACGAGAACGTCTACGTGGGGTCTTCAGGTGTAACGGTGGGGCCCAATGAGGGTTCCTATGCGCGGAATGCGAATGCGGACCATGACATCGGCGTCAAGGCGGTCTGGTACCTCAACGAGCTGATCTTCAATCCCGACCAGCTCGATATCAGCCGTGAATCGAGAAACATCATGCGCGAGAAACAGATGGTCCTGGCGGAGGTGAATCGCCACTACCATGAGCGCAAGCGTTTTGTCGGTATCATCGAGCGGATAGAGAAGGGCGGAAAACCGGCTGAGATTGTGACTAAGAAAGGGACCATACGGCTCGATCTGTTTAATGCGCGCATCAAGATGGAAGAGGAGACCGCTGCATTAGATGCGTTAACTGGGGGATGGTTTTCAAGGAGGATAGGAGGATGAAGAGACATCTTTGGATAATGCTTGCTGCAATAGTGCTGAGTGCGTGCATGCCTTCAATTGAATCGCCGGACTTCTTGTTATCGAATGAACAGCCTGTTGTTGTTGATGTGCGACCCGCAGCCGATGAAATGGTGGGTGTCGACGAGTCGGTACAACTTGCGTTTTCAGTTCCGCTCGATCCTGAATCTCTGACGGAAAAATCCATCGCTGTAATCTTTTATCAGGAGGACAAGGCGCTGGAAGATGTTGTCGATGATATCGTCGATGGCGACACGGACGTGTGGGCAGGGGCGCTCGCAGTTTCGGACGATGGAATGAGCGTTACGTTTCAGCCTGACCAATCATATCCCGCAGGTAGCACGCTCGCTGTCGTCGTTACTTCCAAACTTATGTCTACCGAACGAGTTCCATTCAATCAGACGCCGGGCGAGACGCCAACGCCCTTTATCAGTGCATTTACGGTCGAGGGAAGCGCTGCCGCTTCGGAAAGCGCATCGAGTGATGCCGATAATGAAGAGGACGACGAAGTTGTTGAGGTTCCTAAAATACGGCCGTCATGGCTCGTCATCAGCGAAGTGCTCTACGATGTTACCGGTGCCGATACGAACGGCGATCTGTTCATCGAATTGGCCGGTGAGAAAAATACGGAGATCAGCGGATACAAGGTCAACTTCGTCAATGGCGGTAACGGTAAAATCTACGACGATTTCAAACTTCCCGACGGTGCGTTCATCCCCGATGATGGCGTGTATCTCATAGCCGATGCGATTACCGGAAGTCCCGGCGCGACGAATGTTCCGAGCGCCGACTTTGTCGTGAACTTCGATCCGCAAAACGGCCCCGACGCCATGCAGCTCGTCGATGATCAAGGCGCGCTTGTCGACGCACTTGGTTACGGCAGTCCGATCGTGGCTTTCGCCGAGAACGGATTGGCATCGTATGAAAGTTCCCCTGCCGATGACGTTGGTTCCAATATGAGCCTCGCCCGCGTCGATACCTTCGACACGGACGACAACTCACTGGACTTCATTCAAAGGGAGACACCTTCGCCAGGCATCGTGGAACTGATGCATGAGTGAGGGAGGGGTAGAAACCAATTTCTACCTCCCCAATTCCTCCTTACAAAGGAGGGGCTAAAAAATGATCCCTCCCCTTTGTAAGGGGAGGTTAGGAGGGGTAGATGTTCCAGAGGCGAAGAGGTGACTTGAACAATCTGCAACACAGGAAACGGCTTCGTCATGAAATGACTCCATCTGAGAGATTGTTATGGAAGTTCCTTCGATCACGACAAATTCATAATCTCAAGTTTAGAAGGCAGCATGGCATTGGTCCATATATTGTTGATTTTTACTGTCCAGAAAAGGCGACAGTTATTGAAATAGATGGAGATACTCATGCTGAGGCGAATCAAAGGATTAAGGATAGGCGGAAGGAAGAATATCTTTCATCAATGAATATTCGATTGATACGTTACACGAATTGCGAGGTATTGAGGAATGTAGATGGGGTCGTTGAGGATATGCTTGAGAACTTGTCGCGGGATTCTACCTCCCCAACCCCTCCTTACAAAGGAGGGGCTTGTTGAACTGGTCACAGATTGTGACCAGTTCAGGAACATGTATGATTACGAGGAGTTGCAATCTTGAGATCGCAATTTGCGATCTCAAGTTACTGAGAAGTGACGCTTCCCTGTACCGACAAACTCATGTCGCCAGAGGTGCCGGCGGGGATGATGAACGAATTGCCTGATTCTTCGCCGCTATCGCCACTCATGTCCCAGTCAACGGTATATCCGGCGGGCAAGGCTGCGCCGTTCGTATCGCTGATGTGAAAGATGAGCCGCATCGGCACATTGTCGCTCACCATGATCTGTAGATCTTGATTCCAATCGATTTCATCGCCTTCGCCGGGGTCGGCGGGTGACGCGAAATAATAATCTGCATAGTGATCGGTTGCGTGAATCTTCACCTGTACGTTGGTGGGTGAGAGCGCGCTCTTGTCCAGATCCAGATCGAGGTGAATGAGCAGGCTCTCCGCGATTTGTGCCTGCGCAAAGGCGGCGGTATTCACGAGGCACAACATGCAGAGTGCGGTAAGAGTAGAAATGAAGAGTTTCATATATTTATCCCCTCGATGGTTAAGGAGTAGATCATACCTTGTTACGGGGTTTACAGACAACCCCGAATGCATGTCAGGCCCCTTCCCGCAGGCCATTTCGGGCCGCATGCTGGCCGATATGCCGTCTAATGCCTGTTTGGGCCGATAATCCTGCCATTTTTCCGGAAAAACCCTTGCGCCACCTGGGTTTCTATGGTTAAAGCCGTCCGACACTTTAGATCATTTAAAGTGGGCCTTAAGGCCCACTTTTTTTTGGCACCAAAGGTTTTATGAACAGAGAAGAAGTACTGGAAAAATTGGAAAGAATTTGCACGCCGGTGCTCGACCAGCTTGGGCTCAGGCTCATCGAGTGGGAGTACACCAGTGAGCAGGGGCGCTGGATCATCAGGCTCTTCATCGACCGCGAGGGCGGTGTGAAGGTCGCCGACTGTGAGCGCGCCTCACACGCGCTGGAGGATCTGATCGATGTCGAGCTCGATCTCAAGCAGGGCTATTCGCTTGAGGTTTCGTCGCCCGGCATCAATCGCCCGCTCAGGCGTCCCGAGGATTTTTCCAAGTTCAAGGGGTCCACCATCAAACTTTCGACAAGCCATCCTCTAGACGGCCGCAGTAACTATCGCGGCGTTATAGAGGATGTAACGGGTGATGCGGTCGACATGGTGGTCGATGGCATGCGCTTTCATATTCCCTTTGATGTATTGAAGAAGGCAAAATTGGTCGAAGAAACACAGGAGGTACGAGTGAGTTCGTGATTTTTGGCTTGGCGAGTCCCGAGCCCCGAGTCCCGAGCCCCGTGATTTTTTATGGCAAAACGTAAAAAGATTCAGACACCACAAAAACAGATGTTCATCGATCTCGATCGCGTGCTCGATCAGGTATCCAAGGACAAGGGCGTTCCGCGTGAAGCCCTGGTCGATACCATCGAGACCGCGTTTCTGACCGCCGCCAAGAAGAAGTGGGGGCTGGAGACAGAGATCGAGGCACAGTACAACGACGAAACCGGCGAGATCGAGCTCTACCAGTTCAAGACGGTCGTTGAGGACATCGGTGAGCCGATGCTTGAGATGACCATGGACGATGCGAAGAATCTCGATCCCGAAGCGGAGATGGGCGACAGCTTGGGCATGAAGATGGACGCGACTGGTTTCGGCCGCATCGCGGCGCAGACGGCCAAGCAGGTCATCATCCAGAAGGTGCGCGAAGCTGAGCGCAACATCGTCTACGAAGAATTCAAGGATCGCATCGGCGAACTCATTACGGGCATCGTGCGGCGCTTCGAGCGTGGCAGCATGGTCATCGACCTCGGTCGCACAGAGGCTGTCATCCCGCGCGAGGAGCAAGTGCCGTCAGAGAACTACCGCGCTGGCGAGCGCGTGCAGGGTTATTTCCTTCAGCTCGACAAAGAGGGTCGCGGCCCAGCGGTTGTGCTCTCGCGCAAGAACGTCGGCCTATTGCTTCAGCTCTTCACGCTGGAAGTTCCTGAGATTGCAGAGACCATCGTTACAATTCAAGAAGCAGCCCGCGAGCCGGGCGTTCGATCCAAAATCGCAGTGTCATCGCGCGACTCGGACGTCGACCCCGTCGGCGCCTGTGTCGGCATGAAGGGTTCGCGCGTGCAGAGCGTCGTGTCCGAGCTCAAGGGTGAGAAGATCGACATCGTTGCATGGGATCTCGATCCCGCGCGTTTCGTGTGCAATGCGATCGCGCCTGCAGAGGTGGTCAAGGTTATCATCCGCGAGCAGGAGCACGCCATGGAAGTCGTCGTTCCCGACGATCAGCTCTCCCTCGCTATTGGCAGACGTGGACAGAACGTGCGTCTAGCCGCGCAGCTCACGGGCTGGAATATAGACGTCTTCAGCGAGACGCGCATCGAGCAGCTGGCAGGTCGCGCGCGCCGCGTTCTCTCCCAGGTCCTGGGCATTGACGACGGGACGGCTATCGTGCTCTATTCCCATTCCTTTAGAAATTTCGAGGACATCGCGGGTTCCGAGCTCGCTGATTTTCAGCAGGTGCCTGGCATCGGCATGGAAACTCTTGCCGAGATTTATGAGAAGGCCAAGAAGTCGGTGACCGACGGCATCAGCACAGATGAGCTCCTAAACGTGATCATCGCTGAAGAAGAAGCTCAGCGCGCAGTGGAAGAAGCGGCTCGCAAGGAAGAGGAAGCCAAGAAGGTTGCTGAGGAAGCAGCAGCTGCGGAAGTTGCGGCAGCTGAGGCTGCAGCCGCGGAAGAAGCTGCTGCACCCGCCGAAGGCGGCGAAGAGCAGACCGAGCCTCAGATAGAGGGTGAAGAAGAGACGATCCCTGTCGGCGAAACAGCTGCAGAGCAGCCGGCTTCAACTGGTGATGAAGCTTCGGAAGAAGAAGAAAAGAAGGCTGAATAATAACGCAGTAACTTGAGAGAAGAGTGTTTGGGTTTTGGTCCTGGGTTTTTTCGAGTCCCGGGCCACGAGTCCCGAGCCACGGATTTTATGACTGAAGATATGACTGAAGAACAGAAACAGACACAGGTCGTTGAGAAACGCGTGAAGGCGGGAGTCATTCGTCGGCGCAAGAAGAAGGTCGAGGCGCCGCCGCCCGAGGAGCTTAAGCCTGAAGAGGCTGTGGCTGCAGGTGAAGCTGTGCCCGTCATGGTTCCAGGTGAGACGGCGCCCGTTCCTGAGGGCGAAGTAGCGCCTGTTGCGATTGCCGAAGCGGCCGCTGGCCCTGTTGAAGAGGGTGCAGCGCCTGTTGTGGGAGCCGAAGCACTTGCCACGGCGGGCAAACCGACGACGGATGGTCCCAGGACGCCTTCGGGTCAGCCCGTAGGTCGTATCGAGCTTCCCAAACCAGCAGTGCCGGAGCGCAAGATCGGTGCCGTTGGTCATATTGAACAAGTCGTGCCTGCCGTCAAAGAGGACTGGCGCGAGCGACTCAAGCGCGGCACCAAGAAGCGTAAGAGCAAGGCCGAGCTCGAGATGGAAGCGATCCAGCGCGCAGGTGGCTTGAGGCATTATGCAGAAACCGTTGTCGAGCCCGAGGGTGCGGCGGCAGCGCCACGCGCCGCAGTTCAGGATCGCGTTTTCCGTCCAGTAATGACGGGCAAGCGCCGCCGTCCGATGCGAGGCGATTTCAAAAAGACAGAGATCACCGAGCGCAAAGCCATTAAGAAGATCATTCGCATCGAGGAAAGCATCACAGTTGCGGAACTCTCGCGCTCGATGGGCGTCAAGGGCAACGAACTCGTGCGCGTGCTCATGGACATGGGCACGATGGTGACACTCAACCAGCAGATCGACTTCGAAAACGCGCAGCTTCTCGCTGGCGAGTACGGTTTTATCGTCGAGCGGAGTGGTGTCATAGAGGAAGAGATACTGGGCGAGCCGGAGGCGCATGCGTCGGCAGAGAACTTGGAGCAGCGCGCGCCGATCGTAACCGTCATGGGTCACGTCGACCACGGCAAGACGTCCATCCTCGACCTCATTCGCAAGACCAGCGTTGCCGCTGGCGAGGCTGGCGGTATCACACAGCACATCGGCGCCTACGAAGTTAAGATTCCGAAGGGCAATATCACATTTATAGACACGCCGGGCCACGCAGCGTTCACGAATATGCGCGCACGCGGTGCCCAGGTTACTGACCTCGTCGTACTTGTCGTCGCTGCGGAGGACGGCGTTATGCCGCAGACCGTAGAGGCGATAGATCACTCCAAGGCGGCGGGCGTTCCGATCATCGTGGCGATCAATAAGATCGACAAGGCAGATGCACAGCCCGACCGCGTGAAGCAGGAGCTCACCGAGCACGGTTTGGTGACCGAGGAATGGGGCGGCGATGTTATCTGCGTTCCGACTTCCGCCATCACGGGCCAGGGCATTGACGATCTTCTGGATATGATTCTGTTGCAGGCCGAGATGCTCGACCTCAAGGCCGATCCTACCATTCGTCCAAAGGGCGTGGTCGTCGAAGCAAAGCTCGACAAGGGCCGCGGTCCGGTGGCGACGGTGCTCGTGCAGGAAGGCACGCTTGAGAAGGGTCAGTTCGTCGTCTGTGGAAACTTTGCCGGTAAGGTGCGCGCGATGCAGAACGCCGAGGGCGACTTTATTGATCAGGCAACGCCTTCGAAGGCGGTCGAGATTCAGGGACTGTCGGGTGTGCCCGCAGCCGGCGACGAGATGGTTGGCGTAGCCGATGAACGTGCCGGGCGTTCGCTCATCGAACAGCGCCGCACCAAGTCGCGCGACGAAGGTTTGCGGGGTCTGTCAAAGGTTTCGCTCGAGGACTTGGCAGCCATGTCCGGTGAGCTCAAAGAATTACAAGTAATCATCAAAGCCGATGTGCATGGCACGGCAGAAGCAGTTGCCGATTCTCTTACCAAACTTTCAACCGAGAAGGTGAAGCTCGACGTCCTGCACAAGGGCGTGGGCGGTATCACCGAAAACGACGTGTTGCTTGCATCCGCGTCGCGGGCGATCGTGGTGGGTTTTAACGTAACAGCCGACAGTAAAGCGAAGAAGGCCTCGCAGGAGAAAGAAGTCGACGTGCGCATCTATCGCATCATCTATGAGATGATCGACGACGTGAAGAATGCCATGGCTGGACTTCTCGCTCCCAAGGAAGAGCAAATCGTGCTCGGCCATGCCGAGGTGCGCGATACCTTCAAGGTTTCCAAAATTGGTACCATCGCGGGCTGCTACGTCACAGACGGCAAGATCAAGAGAAATGCCCGTGCGCGCCTGCTGCGCGACCAGGCAATTGTATTCGAAGGCGCGATTTCATCGCTCAAGCGCTTCAAGGATGACGCAAAGGAAGTCGGCGAGAACTACGAATGTGGTATTGGTATCGAGGGCTTTAACGATATCAAAAACGGCGACGTGATCGAAGCGTATATCATTGAGCAAAGTGCAGCTACTCTTGAATAAATCCCACTAAGATTATGGTTGTAGGAGTCGCCAAAATAAAACTCTACTTGCCCGGTTGCCACTCGTTGAAGGATAAGCGGCAGGTGTTGCGTAAGATCAAGGATCGTACGCTTGCCAAGATGAGCGTGCAGATTGCCGAAGTGGCTGAACAGGATGTCTGGCAGAGCTCGGAGCTGGGCTTTTCTCTTGTCGGCAACGACGGCAGGGTGATTCAGTCGATTATGGATAAGATATTTAGTTTTATAGAGGGTTTTGGAGAAGTTCAAATTGTTGATCAGATGAGTGAGGTTATGAACTATTAGTAGCAAGTAGCAACTAGCCAGTAGCAAGCAGGAAAGGCGTGATTTTTTGGTTTTCTACTTGCTACCTGCTACTTGCTACTAACTACTTGTTTTTATGAAACGCCATCTTCCATATGACCGTGCAACGCGCCTGGCAGATCAGATATTTCAGGTGGTTTCACAGGCATGCTATAGCGAGCTGTCCGATCCGCGTCTGAACGGTGTGCAGATCACACAGGTGCGCATGACGAAGGATTTGCGCACCGCGCGCATCTATTTTCATCAGACCGACGCTACAAAAGAAAGGCAATTAGAAGTTATTCAGGCACTCAAGCGCGCCCAAGGGTTTCTCAAGCGTGCAGTGGCGCGCGAGATCGAGATGAAGTATGTGCCGGCATTTGATTTCTTCTACGACAACACTTCCGACGTGCATGATCGCATCGAGGAGATCTTTGCCGGACTAGGACGAGAAGAAAAGGTATAGCGCTATGACATCCACAACCGCATATAATGATGCAGCGAAGTTCATCGAGTCGCACGAGCGTATCCTCATCACCTCCCACATCAATCCCGACGGCGATGGTATCGGATCCATGCTGGCTCTGGGTGAAGCTCTGGTAGCGATGGGTAAGACGGTGGCGCTCTATACGCGCGACAATGTGTCCGACAGCCTGGGCTTTCTCCCAGGCGTGGACAAGATTACGCATGAGCTTCCAAGCGCGTCAGATATCGATGCGGCGATCATGGTTGACTGTGGCGAACCTGAGCGCGCCAGTGACGATTTTGCAAAATGGGTCGAGGGCAAGCCAATTGCGGTGATAGACCACCATCTCTATACCGAGCTGCCCGGCGCGGTGATGTGCCTGGACGTGAATGCCGCGTCTGCCGGCCAGGTCGTGTGGCGCGTTATCGTGGAGCTCAAAGCTAAAAGAACCGCGGAGATGGCGCTCAACATCTATACGACGCTGGTGGTGGATACGGGTTTTTTCAGATATTCAAATACGACTGCGAAGGTTCTGTCATTAGCGGCTGAGCTTGTGGAGACGGGCGCTGACCCATGGCTCGTGGCGCGACATCTCGATGAATCACATCCGGAGCGCCGTATGCGCCTCCTGGCTAAGTCATTGGAGACTCTCGCTGTCCTCGATGGTGGCCGCTATGCGAGCATGGAAGTGACGCAGGCTATGTTCAAGGAGACGGGTGCCACCATCGCTGATTCGGATGAATTTGCCCCGTACCCGCGTTCAATTGACACCGTTGAGGTGTCCGCGTTGTTCAGAGAAGAAAAGCCTGGCAGGACCAAGGTGAGTCTGCGTTCCAAGGAGTTTGTGAATGTCGCTGAACTCGCGCGCCGTCACGGCGGTGGCGGGCACGAACGCGCAGCAGGGTTTGGCATAGACATGACTATCGAAGAAACGAAGAAATTGGTTGAGAAGGAAATTCACGAAGCGCTTAAGGCGTGATTCGTCGTTCGTCCTTCGTCGTTCGAAGATCAAAATCAACAATAAAGGGTTTTTGACGAATGACGAACCACGAACGACGAACGACGGTTTTTTATGGATGGAATTCTAATCATAGATAAGCCCGCTGGGCCAACTTCGCACGATGTCGTGCAGATGGTGAAACGTGCCATCGGTGCGCGCAAGGTTGGCCATACGGGTACGCTTGACCCTGCAGCCACCGGCGTGCTCACGCTGTGCATCAACAATGCTACGAAGATGGCATCTGAGCTTTCAGGCGGTGAGAAGGTTTACGAGTTTACGCTCGTCCTCGGTGCCCAGACCGATACTGACGACGATGCTGGCACGGTTATGCATGAAGGCGTGGTTCCAGAAGACTGTCGGGCACAGCTCGATTCCATCGTGTCCAACTATGTAGGCAGCATAGAACAGACGCCGCCCGCTTACAGTGCTAGAAAGAAGAATGGCGTGCGCAGCTATAAGCAGGCGCGCAAAGGAAAAGAGGTTGAGCTCGAGCCTCGGCCCGTTCTGATTCATGAGCTATCCGTGTTGGGCAGTGAGGGTGGCCGCATTGCGATGCGGTTGCGCTGCGAGAAGGGCACTTATGTGCGAGCGCTGTGCCGTGATATCGGCCGTGATCTTGGCTGTGGCGGACATGCAGCGAATATACGGCGTGTGAAGAACGGACAATATACTGTAGATGATGCGATAGCGCTCGAGGATGTTCCTGCGCGCTGGCGAGATGTGCTGATTTTGAAAAATAGCAGCAATTACATATAGATAGAAGTTTTCCTTGATGGCCGACGGTTCAAGTATCGTCAAATGCCCGTAATCTAAGGAAGTATTGGGAGCGGCGCGGAAAAAACGGACTTTACAATGAAATATGCCCATGGTAGCTAGCCCAACTCATCTGTGATGTAGGTGTAGTGCCCCACCGCATGAACGGATGCTGAAGGACTGACGGAGATTTTTTTAGGGCGCATTAAGAGGCAGTAACCATGCTGACGAAAGAACACAAAGCAGAAATCATGACCAAATATGCAACGAGTGAAGGTGATACCGGATCTCCCGAAGTGCAGGTGGCTGTCCTGACCAATCAGATTCAGTCGCTGAACAGGCATTTCGACACGCATAAGAAAGATCACCACAGCCGTCGTGGTCTGCTCAAGATGGTGGGGCAGCGTCGGAGGCTTTTGGGTTATCTGCGTAAGAGCGATGTTGAGCGCTACAAGAAATTGGTTGGTTCGCTCGGCTTACGCAAATAGCTTATGAGAGAGGAGGGGGCGGAAGATAATTTACACCGAGGCTTTCACCGGGAGCCGCGATGCAAGTTATCATCCATCCTCTAGTTCTCTCCTTACAAGAAATGAAAATCAATTTACGAAGTGCTAGAGTACCATCGTACTACAGTATAAACATGTCAGCGTGTATGCGTGCAGGTGTATGCGTGCGCGACTGATCGAAAGGAAGTAATATGTCACACACAGTAGAAGCAAAAGTAGGAAACCACACGATCATGATCGAGACAGGCAAGCTTGCCAAGCAGGCGGGTGGTTCGGTTGTGGTGCGTCAGGGCGATACGATCGTCCTGGTCACGGCAACCGTGGCATCACAGGCGCGCGAGAACATCTCGTTCACGCCGCTCACCGTCGACTACATCGAAAAGACGTACGCCGCGGGCAAGATCCCAGGCGGATTCTTCAAACGTGAAGGACGCCCGCGTGAAAGCGAGACGCTGACCAGCCGGTTTATCGACAGGCCGATTCGTCCGCTATTCCCAGAGGGCTGGGATCACGAGACGCAGGTCATCGCAACCGTGTTGTCAGCTGACAACGAGAACGAGTCCGACATGCTCGCCATGATCGGCGCATCCGCAGCGCTTCACATCTCCGATGCACCATTTATGGGTCCCATCGCCGGCGCGCGCGTCATTCGCAAGGAAGGCAAGTTTCTCGCGAATCCCACGCAGGAAGAGGCCGAGGGTGCAGATCTCGATCTCATCGTCGCGGGTTCCAAGGATGCAGTGGTCATGGTTGAGGGCGGCGCTGAAGGGGCCAGCGAAGACGACATGATCGAGGCTATCGCACTTGCCCACAAAGCAATGCAGCCGATCATCGAAGCGCAGAACAAGTTGCAGAAAGAATGCGGTAAAGAGAAATACACGGTCGAGCCAAAAGTGGTTGATGAAGAGCTGGCCGGCAAGGTGCGCGACTTCCTGGGCGACAAGCTCGCCAAGGCAGTCACCATCCCCACCAAGCAGGAGCGTTATGCAGCTCTCGACGCTTTGAAGGAAGAGCTCGTAGCGGCATTAGTGACCGAGGATGATGACGTTGCTCTTAAGGGCAAAGTCAGCGAGATCTACGGCGACATGAAGAAGAAATTCGTGCGCACGATGATCCTCAAAGACGGCAAGCGCATCGACGGTCGTACGACGACCGACGTGAGAAACATCAACTGTGATGTGACCTTGCTCCCGCGTGCGCATGGTTCGGCAGTCTTCACCCGCGGCGAGACGCAGGCGTTGGCAGTAACGACACTGGGCACCAAACAAGACCAGCAGCTCATCGATGGCATTGGCGAAAATTATTACAAGCGTTTCATGCTTCATTATAATTTCCCGCCCTTCAGCGTTGGCGAAGTGAAGTTCCTTCGTTCGGCTGGACGTCGCGAAATCGGTCACGGTGCACTCGCTGAGCGTGCAATAAAGCCTGCGCTCCCCGATCAAGGCGATTTTCCATACACGATTCGCATCGTCTCCGAGGTTCTGGAGTCGAATGGTTCATCGTCGATGGCCACAGTATGTGGTACGTCATTGGCGCTCATGGACGCGGGCGTTCCGCTCAAGGCGCCGGTTGCCGGTATTGCAATGGGTCTCATCAAGGAAGGCGATGACTTCGCTATCCTCTCAGACATTCTGGGCGATGAAGATCACTTAGGCGATATGGACTTCAAAGTTGCGGGTACCAAAGACGGTATCAACGCTTTGCAGATGGACATCAAGATTGCCGGTATCACCGAGGATGTGCTGGCTAAGGCCCTCAAACAGGCGCATGCCGGTCGTATGCATATCTTAGGCGAGATGGCCAAGACGCTTGAAAAGCCGCGTGAAGAGCTTTCCACGTACGCGCCGAAGCTTACGGTGCTCCAGATTGCACCCGATCGCATCGGCGATCTCATCGGTCCTGGTGGCAAGCACATCCGTGGTATCTGTGAAGAGACGGGTGCCAAGATCGACGTCGAAGAAGACGGTACGGTCATCGTTGCGGCAACTGACCAGGCGTCAGGTACCGCGGCGGTCAAGATGGTCAAGGCATACACGGCCTCGCCGGAAGTCGGCAAGTACTACCGCGGCAAGGTCGTTCGTATTACGGACTTCGGCGCATTCGTTGAATTGTTCCCGAAGCTCGACGGCCTCGTGCACATCTCAATGTTGCAGAACAAGCGCACTGAGTCGGTGAAGGACGTCGTGAAAGAAGGCGAAATGATTGTCGTGAAGTGCATGGAGATCGACAAGGCTTCCGGCAAGATTCGCTTAAGTCGCAAGGACGCCCTCGACTACGATGGCCCCTTCGACAACGAAGACTAAAGATGATAGAAGGTTCTGGGGACAGATCTCGTTTTTGAGACCTGTCCCCTTAAGAACCGACCTCATATTATTTAAAAAGCCACCTCTGATCCGGGGGTGGCTTTTTATTTAGTGATTATGGTGAGTTAGATAGCCTCAAAATACCACGCAACCTTTGTAGGGATAGGGCGATAAGTAGTGCGTATGGGAATGAAAAAGTGCAGC
>Ga0075115_10000699_pt1 | contig 16713 bp, 15 predicted proteins | sample AntAceMetag02UKH_FD_69785 | JGI IMG/M metagenome (GOLD analysis project Ga0075115, IMG submission 69785) | Saline lake microbial communities from Ace Lake, Antarctica - Antarctic Ace Lake Metagenome 02UKH | ecosystem: Environmental > Aquatic > Non-marine Saline and Alkaline > Saline | place... | reverse complement strand
TATTCAGTTGCTGATATTCTTTTCGTGTTTTCGGTATTTCGTGCTTTCGTGATAATTCTTTTCTTTTTCGTGTGTTGCACAATCTAACGTGTAAACGCACAGGTCGAAATTATGCACGTTTTGCACGAACGTCCTGCTTGAATCACCAAAACAGATGAATCTTTTATGGAGGTATCGTGATGTCTTCTATAAAAACCAAACTTTTTAAAAGCAATCGAAGTCAGGCGGTTCGTCTTCCCAAGCAGATTGCCTTTCCGGAATCAGTCAAGGATGTTGAAATCACGGCAATCGGCAGCAAGCGAATTATTGTGCCGGTGGGTCAATCCTGGGATGACTGGTTTGATGCGTCAGGTGTTTCCAGTGATTTTATGACAGAGCGGAAGCAGCCGGAAGATCAGATTCGGGAGACCTTGTAATGCTGAAGTATCTGCTGGATACCAATGTTGTCATTTATACGATGAAAAACCGCCCGCAGCAGATGAAAAGACGCTTTCAGAAGCATGAAGGTGAGATGTGCATTTCTGCAGTAACCCTGGGTGAATTGGTGTTTGGCGCAGAACATTCACAACAGGTGGAACGGAACCTGGCAGACATTGAGGCGCTGGTCGCTCGGCTTGAAGTGCTGCCCCTCGATAGCAAAGCAGCTTACCATTTCGGACAGATACGGGCTGCGCTGTATACTATCGGTCAGCCCATAGGACCCTACAATATGCTGATTGCCGGTCATGCCAGGGCATCCGGGTTGATACTTGTAACAAATAATATCAATGAATTTGAACGGGTGCCAGGGCTGTTACTTGAGAATTGGACTGAGGCGGACATCCGCTCCGGCAAAAGAACTTCCTGATGATCCGGTCAATCCTATTCCCGCCCGTCAGGGCTTGGCCTTTCCCCGATCGGTTATCCAGTCTCCCCCGTCTGTCTAGTGAAACCGTTATTGCTGTTGTTTCACCTGGGTGGCTTCGTAAAATGGTGCTGGGGTAGCTTCCCGCAAAAAAAACAGGGATGCAACGCAGTTCCCGAAGGGGATTTCACCGGGGCCAATTGAATTTGTCTATCTTTTATAACTATTTCCACATCAGATGAGTCATCAACAGGATTTTGTGCACGCTATACACGAACGTCCCCTATTACTATTACTATTGAAATTGCGCATGTTCTGCACGAACGTCCCGTATTATAAGGCAGAACTCTATTCAAAAGGATTTAACTCCTGGGATCATTTCACTGCTATGCTATTTTGGCAATTAGCCCAAGCGAAAAGCCTTCGAGAGATATGTGGCGGATTGTCGGTTGATGCATTTCCTGAGAAACCCTGTTGAGCTTGCGGCAAAAAGTGATCAAGGGCGGGGCGTTTCTTCTTGTGCGCCAAGCCGTGGGGATCGTCATCAGCGTTGTCGGCGTCTTGCTGGTGACGCGGATCATCGGTCCACGCCAATACGGGCTCTTCGCCGCAGCCGCAGGCATCGTGACTTTTCTCCATATGTTCGGAAGCTGGGGCTTGGATGTTTACTTGCTTCGCAAGACGGAGGATCCAGAAGAGAAAGAATTCCATCAAGCCTTCACACTCCTTCTGTTCATTGCCCTTCTTCTGTGCATTGGCGTCGTCGCGATGCGGCACATCGTTGCAGCATTTTTGAAAATGCCGGAAGAGTCTTCCCTGCTCTTCGCACTAGCTTTGGGGATACCATTAAACTTGGTGGCGTTGCCCGCAGTCGTGAAATTGGACCGCAACCTGAACTTCAAACAGGTGGCGATCAACGAACTTGTCAGTCAGACCAGTTACTACGCTATCGCCGTGCCGTTGGCATTCCATGGGTTCGGAGCCTGGGCTCCCGCGGCGGGCTTTCTCACGCAGCAGGCCAGTCTGCTCACCCTCAGCTATTGGACCGCGAAATTCCGGCCGAGACTGCACTGGGAAGGCGGCCTCATCAAGCAGATGCTCGGTTACGGGCTGAGCTACTCCAGTTCGATCTGGATTTACCAGCTGCGGAATTTGGTGAACCCGATCGTCGTTGGACGGTTTGCTGGAGCGGAAGCGGTGGGGTATGTAGCTGTTGGGGTACGGATCGCATCGCTCCTTTCGTTTGCTAAGTCAGCTACATGGCGCCTCGCCATGCCTGCCTTCGCGAGGCTCAACCGGGATACCGGACAGCTGAGGAACGGCATCACTGAGGGGATGCGGTTTCAGGCAGTATCCGTGGGCCTTCCATTGGCATCGTTCGCTCTGCTGGCGCCCTTCCTGATTCCACTCGGACTCGGCCATCACTGGACGCCGGTGGTAAGGGTTTTCCCATTCATAGCACTAAGCTACCTCTCGAATGCGATGTTTAATCTGCAAACCTCGGTTCTCTATATATTCAGGAAGAATATGAAGGTGACTTGGTTTAGCATTGTCCACATCGCTCTTTTTGCTGGGAGTGCAGCGATTCTCGTGCCATACAAGGGATTTGTGGGGTACGGCTGGGCTGAAATTATTGCCCTACCGAGTTACGTGATAATACATCTTTTTCTGGCGCGAGAAATCGACAGCCCATCTTATGGGGCTCCTGCGATCTGGTATGCAATGACCGTGTGCGTGCTTTTGTTGGGTAGTCTGGGTGCTCCAGCCCGCTATTTCGCTTTTGTCATCCTGTTCACACCACTATTTTTCAGGAAAGAAAGATCGACTTTGGCCGGGTATGCAAAGATCCTGTTTTCAAAAGATGTCACATAATTACCGCAGCACCGTTGGTTTCGATTCTCATTAAGAACTATTCTAATAGTTGATCAAGTATGTGGGCATGTTTGGGAAAATTCCGTGACCACAGGGTCTTTTGTGCTATTTAACATCCTGTCAGAGACCAAAACGCCTCTTAAATCGGCTCAATATCATCGCCTTTATCGTTGAGGATATTGTGTTTACGGCGTCTCATAACATCGACCGCTTCGGTCACATAGTAGGGGACGTAAGGGAGTTGCTCCAAGTTTAAACGCTTGTATATTAGCTGCCCTTAGCGTACAGGAATTATACCCGTGCCCGAAGTCATAAGATTAAATCGAAAGAATAAATTTATTGAAGACTAATATGAAAGATCTGAATTCCACAAATAAAATTATGCCAGAAAAAATGAAATACATTCTAAAAAAATTTATTCGGCCCTATTTAATTCCCATCGCACGCATCTATATAAGGCACATGCCATTTAAATCAGGGAAAAAAAAATATTGGGATTGGATTGTCGCCCCCTATTTGCGATTCGGTTCATATACGTCCGTTGCCACTACTGTTTTTAATAAAAAGATAAAATGCAATACTTCGGACCTCATTCAAAATTATGTCTATTACTTTGGGATCTGGGAGCCTAATTTGACGAATTATGTTAAAAGCAATTTACATGCAGGTGCAACTTTTATAGATGTCGGGGCCAATGTTGGATACTTTTCGTTGCTCGCTTCTGGAATAGTCGAAGACTCTGGTAGAGTTGTTTCAATAGAAGCTCATCCACATGTATTTGAGGCCTTAAAAAACAACTTAAATCTCAACCATTGTAAGAACGTGAGGGCAATTAACGTCGCAGCCGCCGATCGAAGATGTATGCTTAATATTTTCACTGCAGCAAGTGGGCAACTGTGCCATAGTACGATATTTGAAACGGAAGGGTATCACTCCGACTTTGCGATTCAAGGCATGCCTTTAAGTGACATACTTAGTGACGAGGAAAAGGCAACAGCGACTATGTTGAAAATTGATGTCGAAGGTGCAGAGTGGACAGTACTTAAAGGGATGTATCCGATTTTGGAATGTTGTAGAGATGAATTGGAGATTTTTATGGAAATATCGCCAGAGCGATTAGCTCAGCAAGGAAAAAAGGCCGATGACATCCTTGAGACCATGAAGGAATTTAGGTTCAATTGCTATACCTTGGAGAACCATTACTCACCAGATGCCTATCTCCCTCCTTACAAGCTCTCAAGACCTTTGCGGCTTGAGGGTAATATCAACGTTCAGATGGATGTTGTATTTTCCCGGAGGGATTCGGATATACTCTAAATTTATGTCTTCTTCCTAGGGGAAGAAGATATGACGGAATGAGAAAATGACATACCCGTCTCTCAAGAGAAAAATGGTTTCTCAGCAAAATTCGTGGGTGACCATTGGTTCCCCCGTCCTGTTCACACCGTTGTTTTTTCGGAGGGAGAGATTGATGTTGGCCGGGTATGCACAGGTCCTGTTTTCGCGGGAGGTCGCATGAGCACCACCGGATCGCTGGTCACGATCCTCATTAACAACTACAATTATGGGCGCTTCCTACGCGACGCAATTGACAGTGTACTGAATCAAACCTACCCCAACACCGAAGTGATCGTCGTGGACGACGGTTCGACCGACTGCTCGCGCGAGGTCATTGCCAGTTACGGTGAACGCATCGTTCCCATCTTCAAGGACAACGGCGGCCAGGCTTCGGCGTTCAACGCTGGTTTTGCCGCGTCGCATGGTCAGTGGGTTTTCCTCCTGGATTCGGATGACGTGTTTCTGACCGACAAGACCCAGAGAATCCTGGACCTGGCCGAGCAGAATCCGCGAGCGGGTCTGATTGCTCACAACCTTGAATACTGCGACGCCTGCGGCATGCCGATCGACTTTCTTCCGTCTCAGATTCGGGAGCACAAGCTGGTGGATGACCGGGAACGGTCTCTATATGGAAGGCAGACCGCATGTCTGGCCGCTACGTCCGGGCTCTGCTTTCGGCGGGGCGTTCTCAGGGAAATCCTGCCGATGCCGGAAGAGATCCGTATAACTGCGGACAAGTATCTGAAGACGGTTGCCCTGTCACTCACCCCGGCGGTCCAGACGCCCGCACGATTGGCGAAGCAGCGCATTCATGGCGAGAACCTGTACACCGGCACGGGTGACATGCAGGCTGGCGAAGCCGGAAAGCTCCTCCATGCTTTGGTTGAAGCACAGATTGGCTTTGGAATCAGGAAGCGGCATCCACACCTTAAGACATTGACGTGGAAACGATATGGGCGGGTCCTCTATCTACTGACGTCGGCCAGATCGGGAAGAGCTCGCGCGGTGAAGGCTGACATCAAGTCACGCTATAGCGTTTTGGAGCGATCGCCGGCCTGCTTCTTTTACGTCGCGGGAGCATTTACGAAAGCCTTTGTAAGAACTTTCCTGCGGGGAAGGTCCGCTGCTTGAGTGCGAGAGACCGCTCCTGCCATCACAGCCAGCATCGTGCTCCAAGAAGCTCTTGCTTCGTGCTCGTGTTTCTGCTGTCAACCACAGTGCGTTCATGAACCTTGGGGTCACTGGCTTGATTGAATGGATAGCCCAGCTTGGGACTGAGAATTCTGTGGTATGTGCCCTATCTCATCATTGTCGCGCTGTTTTTCCACAAATGAGACCAACGGGAACAAAAACTTTTTGCCGTGACTGCGTTCGCGTTGGTTTTCATTATATTAGGAGCAATTGTACTTTCATTTGATGTCGGACAGGCTGGTCTTAGACCAGTAATGTTGGCATTAGCTCTAACAGTCACCTTCATTCTTCTCCACGACTATGCGCGTCGGGTATGTTTTGCCTATTTCCACATGTTTGAAGCATTTATCTTGGATTTGTCAGTGGCGATTGTTCAGATTGGTGGACTTTTATTGCTGGCTCATTATCATTTACTATCTGCCGCCAATACTTATTTGGTCCTTGGCAGTGCATGTGTTGTGGTTACAGTGGTTTGGCTTATCGAAAATTGGGAGAATTTTGCTCCCAACAGGAAAGAGGCACTTTCTGACCTTCGGTTAAACTGGAGATTTGGAAAGTGGGTTCTAGGGGGTGTATCTCTTTTTTTTGATGAGTACCCAATTTTATCCATGGTTCTTAGCCCACACCTATGGCGCTGCAGAAGCAGGATTATATGCTGTTTGTTTGCGGGGAGAGATGTGTTGTCCTTGTTTACGGCCATAAGTACGAAGGTACAAGTATAATTGTTTCAATACTTGGGTTGAGCGTCGCTACTTATGCTCTCAGCTCTCCGATAGATTTTGGTATATGGGCTATGGGAAGACCGGATGCCAACTTCTGGATCTCGCTTGGGGTTTTGGGTATAAGTGCAACGCTTGGCTTTTGGTTGGTTAATTCCCTTGGATCCATGGGAGCCGCTTGTGGTCTTTTAGTATGCAACTTATCGATTTTAATAGTCCGGTATACAGTTTTTTCGAGGTTGATACGTTCTGTAATATGAATGGAATGAAATTGTGATGTCTACACATTCAAGTCCTTCTGGAGAAACGATTGGGCCAGGATTTCGCTGGTTTATTTTTATCTTTCTGTTTGTTGTACTCTCGTTGGCAATACCTTTGAATGTGTTTTGGACTGTGGAACAACAAACAATAGAAGGATACATTGAAGTAGGAAGGGAAGGACTGATGCAGCGGCGTCTTGCATTGCTTGCCCTTGGTCTTTTGTCTTGGGTCAGTTTTTTTAGTAGAAAAGGGATGTCTTTGCGCATTCAAGGGGTTCTCGGTTTTCAAATATTATTTTTCTTATTGTGGACAACTATTAGTATTATATGGGCCGAAGATATCATCTTGACAGGAAAGCGATTAGCTGTCGTTTTTTTGCTTTTTTCGGGAGCGGTAGCGGTAGCAAAGCAATTTTCATTCAATGATATTTTGAAATTCACTTTTTTAGGCTGCGGTTTTACTTTATTAGCCGGATTTACTGCGGAGATGGTGCTCAATACATTTAATCCTTTTGATGTAGGGTATCGTTTTTCTGGAGTAATGCATTCCAACGGGCAGGGCATGAACTGCGCGGTACTTTTTATTAGCGCATTCGTCCTTGCGAGGATCGAAAAAAATCACCGTTTATTTTATCGGGCGGCAGGTCTTATTGCATTTTTGTTCCTCGTACTAACCAGATCAAGAACCGCTACAGTAAGTGCCCTTCTTGCTTTAATCTGTTTTTCAGTATTGATCTCATCAAATAGAAGCAAAAAGATCGCTTATTTCCTCTTAGCGGTCATGTTTACCGCATGTCTTTCATATTTCGTTTTCGGTGAAAACATTATTGCTTATATCCATAGCACGGCTCTTCTTGGTAGGGTAGAGGACTCATATGCTAGCACATTTATAGGTCGCATCGAATTGTGGAACGAATGCCTCAAATATTTAGATCATCACCCCTTTCTTGGTTACGGATATGGTAGCTTCTGGACACCAAAGCGTTTAGCGGAGATCCCATTAGGCCAGGGGTGGGTCTTCGCAAGTGCACACTCCGGGTATATTGAAATGCTTCTCGGGCTGGGTATTATAGGTGGGATGGCGTATTTATCTATACTCATTACAGGTATTACAAAGTCCATTTCTTTTTATAAGCGTTCAGGTGTCATTGGTTATGCCTTCGCTTCAGTTATGCTGATTTGGTTATTTTTCAACTCGATCACTGAGTCCATAGTAATTCAATCATATATCCCCAATTTCGTATGTTTTACTTGTTTTGTGAAACTTGGTTTTATGGAAAGTGGTTTTACACAATATCCAGAAGCGGAAACTATCAGATCTTTAACATAAACATTACCATCGATTTAAGCAAAGGAATGAACATGAAAAAGAATAATCTCCAAATTCTTCATATTATTTGGTGGGGGGAAATAGGTGGCATCGCTTTCAATCTCCTGGATCAGGTCGCACACTTTAAAAATAGTCATCAGCTAACCATTTGCATATTGGGTAGGGATAGTGGACCTTTAACTGGATTATTAGAAAACTATGAGGTGAGCATAGTTCAAATGCGTGCCACATCAGGTCTCGATATATTTGCTTTCATAAGGCTTCTGCGTTTTATAAGAAAACATAAATTTGATATTGTCCATAATCACATTCCCTCGTATTTCTCTACAATTGCTTTACTCATCGGTGGTAGGTCGGCACGCAGGATATTTCAGGAGCATGGTGGTCTGCAAAAGCCAGACCTTAAACAATTTACGACTTTATTTTATAGACTATTCACTCTGGCTTATGACAAATTCATTGCCGTATCTGATGACATTGCAAAATCAATGATCAATGTCGGTGTCCCTGAGGAAAAAATCCGAATCATCTATAATCCGGTTGATGTTATGAAATTCAATTCCGACTTATCTAGAGAAAAGGCGAAAAAAATATTAGGCTTACCCGAAGGTTTTTCGGTAATCGGAACTGCTTGTCGATTTGCACCAGAAAAGAATCTAAAATTGTTTTTAGAAGCCGCTAAAAGCATTTATTTATCATTAAAAAATATTTGTTTTGTAATGGTCGGTGACGGCAAAGAAAAAGGAGAATTAGTAAACTTAGCAAACGAATATGGTTTAGTAAATGCTGTATATTTTACTGGAGTTCGCACGGATATGTATAATGTATGGAGAGCATTTGATATCTATTTGTTTACTTCTAGTCACGAGTCTTTCGGTCGAACCCTATTAGAATCTCAGGCATGTGAAACGCCGGTGGTCGCTGCATTACCACTCACTGGGGGAGCGACGGATATTATAAAAAGCAGTCCGGCTATTATATATGTTACAGATCGCAATGCTAGCCATCTCGCTGAATCCGCAATTCATTTGCTCAATTCGACTAAAAAACGGGAACATATGGGTCGTTTAGGCAGAGCGTGGGTCATGGAACGATTTGATGTAAAAAACTGGGTAAACCAGTTAGAATCGCTTTATATCTCACTTTGTAGTTAGCTGAAATCACAGCCACTTATTACGTTGGAGGAATTATGCGGATAGCGATATTCTGGAACTATTTATATCACTATAGGATTCCATTTTATGAAAAATTGGGGCAGGTTCCTGGGATAGAAGTGACCGTATTTCATGGTGGATTCGAAAATTCAAAAAACAATATAAAACAAAATGCCCTTGAGCATTATTTTCGAAGTATTAAAATCAAAACCAGAGAAATAAATTGCTTCGGAGCTGTTATTTACTTTCAGACTTGCATGTGGAAAATCCTTTTTAGTAATCGGTATGATGCAATAGTCTGTGAAGGTAATTTTGGTATTCTTTCTAACCTTTTAATTGCGCTATATTCAAAAATAATGCGCATACGGTTTCTTTATTGGGCTGCTGGTTGGGAGCGTGGCAGGATTAAAGGTTTGCCTGCACAATTAAGAAAATTATATATAAAAATAACTGCCCGCTTAGCAGATGGCTACCTATGTTATGGTTCAAACTCCCGTACCTTCCTTGTAAAGCATGGTGTCGATCCAGGCAAGTGCACTATTGTACAAAACACCATCGATACAGACCGGATCTTAGAGGAATATCAAGATTATCAGAGTCATATAAGCAGTGCAAAAGAATCGCTCAAATTGGGCCAGAAAAAGGTTATTCTAAGTGTTGGTAGGTTAATCCCTAATAAAAGATTGGATTTGCTGATACATGCTTTTCACATAGTGAGGATGAAGCACAAAGATGTATGTCTCATTATTATTGGTGATGGGCAGGAGCGAGATAAACTGGTTGAAATAACAAAGAAGAAGGTAATACCCGATGTGTTTTTTTTTGGTTCGATTATTAATGGTGTAGGGCAGTATTTTGCATTGAGTGATATCTTTGTGTTGCCGGGCACAGGTGGTCTTGCCATAAATGAAGCGATGGCATATGGTCTGCCTGTTATATGTTCAGAGGCAGATGGAACCGAGAAAGATTTGGTTATAAATGGCCTGACAGGTTCCTTTTTCAAAAAAGGTGATGTATATGATTTAGCTGCAAAAATTGAAGAAATATTAATATCTGATGACGTTTTAGAGAAAATGAGAAAAGCGTCCAGAGAGCATATTTATAAAGTTGCTTCTATGCCTATTATGGTTGAATCATTTTTGGGAGCATTACTTCGGTCTGAAAAAAAATATCAATGGCTTGATAAGCCATAAAATCTTTTATTGACTATGATGGGTTTAATCAGGTTTATCAACTTAATTTAAATAAACAAAAATGACATACCCTATCGCTTCCAGGAAAGAAAATGCTTTAAACATCCTCGGAATTTCACTTCATCCGGTCGACGTGGCTGATGTTCATCAGTTTATTGATGAGGTGATTTTAAGAGGACAAAAGGCTCTCGTCTTAAATTTGAATATCAACTGCGTTGTTTTATCGCTTAAGTATTCGTGGCTTCATGATTTCATCAATTATGCTCAATTGGTTTTCTGCGATGGAGATGGTGTCCGTTGGGGCCTCAAAGTTCTCGGGTTGAAGCCTCCGCCGAAGATTACCTATGATCGATGGATTTGGCAACTTGCTGAATACGCGGAAAGCCGTGACCACAGCTTTTATTTTCTTGGAGGCAAATCTGGTGTGGCTGAAGATGCTGGGAGACGTCTCAGAAGTAAGTATCCAAAACTCAGGCTTATAGGTTATCATCATGGATATTTTGAGAAAACCGGCCTCAAAACTGATCAAATAGTGGCTGAAATTAATCGGTGCAAGCCTGATATACTTATTGTAGGTTTTGGCATGCCTGCTCAGGAAAAATGGCTCCTTGAGAATTGGCAAAAGCTTGAGGCACATATTTTTTTGACAGGTGGTGCTGTTTTTGATTGTGCTTCAGGTCGAATTAAACGAACGCCGTCATGGATGATTAAAGCCCATATGGAATGGCTCTTTCGGTTCATCCAGGAACCAAAAAGAAAATTTAAGCGGTATATCATTCGAAATCCATATTTTTTTTATCGCATCTTCAGAGAAAAATTTATTTCCACGAAATAATTTAGCGCTTATAAAATCCAACCTAATCCATCTTTTTGCCCCATTAAAAAAAATGATATTCTTCACTTTGACAAAGTAAGGTTGAATGAGCTTATCTGTTTGATTTTCTATGCGGATAAAGTGTTATATTTCTGAAAATATTTTATACGTTTAGGTTATCCGAGTATAAACCAAGAGGAAGCAATGCCAGGATTATTAGGTATAATTAGTAAAACAAACAAGCCAGTTCCGCAAAAATCACTGGACAGAATGATAATAAGCTTGCAGCATGAACCAGATTATATAATAAATAGATTTGCATTTCATGAAAACCACTTTCTGATAGCGAATATTTCAATTAACTCAAACGATAATTCCATTCAGTATTTCAAAGATAGTTTAAGCAAAGATAGTTGTATTATCTGGGGCAAGATATTTAATTATGAAGAACTGAGACAAGAATTGGCCCAAAAAAAGATTGTCCTTCACGGAACAAGCGACGCCGAATTGCTGTTGTCTCTTTATAATCAGTTCGGTGACTCATTCCTAAGTAAGCTCAATGGTTGGTTTAATTTACTCATTTTTTCCCCTTCCCACAATAAGCTTATTATAGCAAATGACAGATTTGGTTTACTTCCTTTATATTATTACCAAAATGATAAATATTTTTTCTTTGCCCCAGAAATAAAGGCAATAATCGGCGATAGTGCAGTTGAAAAAAAAATACGCATACAGAGTTTTTGCGAATATATGCAATATGAATGCATCTTTGATGATAAAACATATTTTGAAAATATCTTTCGTCTACCACCATCAACGATGCTTATTTTCAGGCATGATAAGTTAGAAAAGCATAAATACTGGACATGGGAAGAATATTTACAATTGCCAGCACTTTCTGAATCTGAGTTCTTGGATAAATGCAATGATGTATTGGAAAAAGCTACAATAAGGTGTTTTAGGAATTGTACTAATGCCGTGATATCGCTGACAGGTGGGATTGATACGCGTGCCATCATGGCTGCCTTGCCTGAAAATCATTCCATTGAAAAAACCATTACTTTTGGATCTCACGAATATGTGCCAGACAATATAATTAGCAAAAAATTATCTGAGATCTTTGGGATTCCACATACATTTATTAATACAAGCGAAAATGCTATCAACATCGATGTTGTAAATAATGGTGTTTATATAAGTGATGGCATGTGTAATGTCTTTGCGGGATTAGATATTTCCGAGAGTTTTAAGAAACAATTTAAAAACAAGATAGTGATAAAAGGACAATATGGCAGCCAGATATTACACGCACAGTTTCAATTAAAACCACTATTGAATCAAAATACGTGGGGTCTTGTAAAAGATTTGTTTAATGGCGATATAGATAGAGGGTACAACCCTGATGTATCGCTGCAAAGCATTCCGCCCGATGTTCTTAAAAACGACCTTTGTTTTATGATCCAAGAAGAAATCCGGCATCATTGGATTGGTTACTTGGCAATTCAAAACTCTATCGCAGATGTAAGAACACCTTATATGGACAGCGACCTCATCTCATTGCTTTTTCAGTGCCCAAAAGAGCTTAACGTAGATCGTGTACAGAAGCTTTTTATTAGAAAATATAACATACAATTAGCCAATATACCAACTGATAAAGGCGTTTTAATAGGCAAGCCTTCTATACTATCCCTCGCATGTGCAATTAAATATGGAACAGGTTATTTTCTTCATAGAGCGACCACCGCAAGAAGGCGCTTGCCTGCTTTCCTACACCTGAATAAGCTTCCTTTCAGTGTACTCCTGAACCCTGGAGAAATAATGCGGAAGAATTTAAAAAAAGATATAGAACAAGTTCTTTTCGATGAAAATGCTATAAAAAGAGATTTATTTAATCAAAAGAAAGTAAAAACAATATTTGATATTCATATGCGTAATATAAAAGATTACAGCCGTGAGCTGGGTAGAATATTAGTTTTGGAACTTTTTTTTCGCAATTTTGTGGATTAATCCTGTATTCTTACCAAGCATAAGGGAGCGATATATTTAATAATATGCTTTAAAAATTGAATACTTTGCGAAATTTCAGTGCAGCTCAGAGATAGAAGCTAATTGTTTTTGATACGATAATATAATTACCCCCAAAAACTGGACAGGGCATTAAGGTGCATATAGAAATCCATCGTGGCCTTAAAGGAGGTATAAATACGATGGTAGGTGTTAGGAAAAGGCATGATGCGCCGTTAAAGGCCAGGGTGGCACTCGAAGCTGTTCGAGGGGAGAAAACCATAGCCCAACTGTCCAGTGAGTACAAGGTTCACAGCAACCAAATCAGACAATGGAAAAGGAAGTTGAGGAACTTACTGCTGAACTCTACAGGCAAATCGGGCAGCTGAAGGTCGAACTGAACTGGCTTAAAAAAATCTGCATTGCTTGGTTGAACAGAAGCGATCCATGATTGAATCTACTTATTCACATATCCCTCTTGAGAGGCAATGTGAGTTGCTGGGACTGGCACGGAGCACATCACTATCATAAAAGTGAGCTCAACCTGGTGCTTGTGAGGCTGATTGACGAGCAATACACGAAGATACCGTTTTATGGCGTGCCGCGAATAACCGTGTGGCTCAACAAGAAAGGTTATCCGGTCAACCACAAGCGAGTCGCACGCCTGATGCGCCTGATGGGGCTTCAGGCTGTCTATCCAAAGCGGAAGACGAGCATTCCGTCAAAGGAACACAAGATCTATCCCTACTTACTGAGAGGCATAACCGTGGAGTAGCCTGATCAGGTTTGGTGCGCCGACATCACTTACATCCGGATGCTGTGTGGTTTTATGCCGTCATGGATTGGTTCTCCCGTTATGTTCTGGCTTGGGAAGTATCCATTACCATGGAGAAAGACTTTTGCCTTAGTGCGCTGGATTGGGCTTTGATATTTTCCAATCCGGAGATTTTCAATACTGATCAGGGTAGCCAATTTACCAGTACAGATTTCACTGGCCGCCTTGAGTGCAACGGTATTGCGATCAGCATGGATGGCCGGGGTCGGGTATTCGACAATATTTTTATTGAGCGACTGTGGCGGACTGTCAAGTATGAGGAGGTATATTTACACGACTATCAAAACGTCAGAGAAGCCAAAGAGGGCCTTTCACATTACTTCAGTTTTTATAATACAGAGCGCTTTCATTCCTCTCTGGGGAATTACACACCTGAGGAGGCCTATGTTCAAAGAAGAACAGCATTTTGAAATCACGATGGACTTCACTGATTATGCACCAAATACATAGTGAAATTTTGTCTAGACAATGAGGGGAATCTAATAAATATGAAGATTCTTTGGCGCCGCAAGACCTCCATATTCAAATGTCCCTATATCTGGCATTTCACCGCGAGGAACAAGGTTACCATTAAAATCTAGGGTCAGACCTAAATTCGTACCAGCATCTATACAAGGTGAGGTGGCTTGGAGGGAAAAATCTTTTACGGAAAGATTTTTAAAAAAGGGATTAGCGTTCTTTGAGTGGGTATCTTGACCTGACACATTCATCCAATTATCAAGGCCAGATATGTAGTTCTGATCCCAAAAAAACGTGAAATTTGCTTCGGATTCTATAAAAAAAACATTGTAATCGCTAACAAATGTGTCGAGGTTACTGGTGATATCGAATATTTTATGGCCAATATTCTTTAAATAGAAAATGTTATTTTTTGCTGTGATTCCGTTTCCATTACCATTCGGACCGGAATCCTGAATTACTACTCTACTTACATTGAAAAAAACATTATTGTATACAAGATGGCCAGATCCATTGGCATTATAAATCCCCCATGAATTCCAGGCATCACCCCCTGTAATCAGGTTATAGTAAATTTCACATCCATCCTTTACATTCCCAGCCATTCTGACAGCAGCGCCAGACTGAACACCGCCAAGGTGATAATTGTATCTATATACCAATCTACCACCAGTTACATATATGCCATGGCTTTGATATTGGTCTCCAATATAATCAGCAATATGTTCAAAGCGACTTCTCTCTACAGTAACAGTATGATTTGATGGCGAAGCGGTGCCAATCCAAATAGCGCTCCATGTATAGCCAATCGCAGGGATCCTACACTCACCCGTATACGAAAAACTACAATCTCGAATCCAAGCGTCTCCGTCAAGAGCCCAAAGACTAATATGTTTTGTCGCAGAGCGAGAAAAGTCACATGACTGTATAGTTAAGTTAGACGACCCAGCAGACACATAAAATTGAACCCCACTGGTTGTATTGCCACCTTCAACGATTTCCAAGTTATCAAAAGTGAGATAGCTTTTGGTCGGTACCATTACTGAATTTATTCTCTGGCAAGCTTCATATTCCTTACTGTTTGAACCAGGAATCCCAGAACTTGAACGTACATAAAGAATGTTCGCGTTCCAATACCATGAGCCGGTGTTGTCTTCTACATTTTGTCTAGAAGTTTGTTTTGTTAAGCGAGACCCATCTTCCCAGACAGCGAACGGTTCCGTATTGACAGTTGCCTTTCGAAGGTTAACGTAACTGCCTTCTATTGACCAGATGGCTATGATATCAGAACCTTTTATAACAGGTTTATCACCACTTCCATAAGCCGAAAAGGTAATAGGATTTCCCTCCCTTCCAGAAGATGGTACCCTAAGCTGCTCCCTCCAAGTCTCACCTCTTTTAAAAAGAATTGCATCACCTGGCTGGAAGATCGATGAATTGACCTTTGCTATTGTCTTCCACGCAGTGGATTGAGAGAGGCCATCGTTGTTATTATTACCATCAGTGGCATCGACGTAATATGTTGCAGCCCAACTTGGCGAGAACATGACCAAGACAACCAAAATAGCAAATAAGGCTGGCAGATAGAATAGTTTAATTTGTTTGATTGGTTTCATCTCAATTCTTTAATCCTCAGATTACGCAGATTTTTGTGAGTTATCGGGTTAAATTCCCCGAGGCCTATCGTAGCAAAACGGAGATCCCTTTTGAACAGTGCTGCGGGGCAGTTCATTTTGCTTGATTGGTTGCCATAGCCATGATTCACTACATATTTTTTATTCGATATCTTCAAATTTAAACCGCAACATTTGTGCCAATTGAAGTCATTACGCGTTAATAAATTATAAGGTAGAAATTTAATAGGTTATCACTCATTTATGAGATACAGCCTTTGGCAGGATTGCTGAATGTTAAAGATAGGTGTTAAATTTTTTGGTAAGCGTTCACAGGGCACCGCTTCTGCTTTGTTGTCGGGCACTTGAAGTACAGGGAGTACGTCTGCGTATCCGTACGCCTCGCATCTACAGCACCCTGTAAACGTTTACAGTTCGGTGAGTTGCGGTAAAACGGGCGTTGTAATTAGAAAATAGAAATTTGGCCTTCATGCTTTTGTACTGGGGCGCCTTCGCGGTTCAAGAATATCTGCAACTGAACCGCCCGCTGCGCTCAAGACGCAAAGTACGCTGAGAAAGACAAAAAAATCCTGTTAATCCTGTTAATCCTGTCTAAGAACAAAAAGGGGGTGAGAAAAGACAATTTCTCGCAGAGGCCCAGAGAAGGAATTGAACGAGAAACGAAATGGGGGACGTAGCTGCGAAGTTGCGTTACTTTAGTACAAGAGGCAGGGAGGACTGAAGTCACCCCAGTGAAATGCGCTCCACTCGTCATGGGCATGAATTTCACAGGGTAAAGTGGCCGGAGATCCGCAGATTACGCAGATTAACTATCTCACGCAAAGACGTTAAATTAGGCACCCGGAGGAATAGACTATGCATTCCACAGGGCAGGCAGACCCACCCACCCCAGTATGATTTTCCGGACCCACACAGACATTTCCTTCTGCGAGTCCGCAGAAGAAAAAAATATCATCGCTTTGCAGTAATGATTACACTGCAAAAAGCCTGAAAAGAGAAAAATTTTAGACACGGATTTCACGGATTAACACGGTATTTCATCCCGCTGGAGCGGGAGGAAGAATAT
>Ga0075115_10000691_pt1 | contig 16783 bp, 8 predicted proteins | sample AntAceMetag02UKH_FD_69785 | JGI IMG/M metagenome (GOLD analysis project Ga0075115, IMG submission 69785) | Saline lake microbial communities from Ace Lake, Antarctica - Antarctic Ace Lake Metagenome 02UKH | ecosystem: Environmental > Aquatic > Non-marine Saline and Alkaline > Saline | place... | reverse complement strand
AGGCCTTTTGGAAGCAATTTTTGGGCTGGATTTGCTGATGCAACTAAGGAAAACCGAGATCGAGACGCTGGCGGCCCGTATCCGTGGTAGGGTTGAACGGGCCGGAAAATGGATTGTGAATATTAGCTGATTGAGCAGCTTGGGTTGAGAGATACTATAGATACCTCAGCGTTTCCAAGACCTGACAGTTTGTCAAGATAACACAACTGGTTGAAATTATGAGATATCATCTGGATGTCCCCAGTTCGAATGCACGGTCTTATCACCAATATCCATAAATTTTTTCGTCAGGCACTTCCTCGGTATACGAACCGAAGCACTCCGGGCATCTGTCGTAAATCTCTCCCCTGAACGTGTGCCCACAGGAGAGGCATTTCATTCTTTTCTTGTTGCTCCCGCTGATCTTATCCTGAGCATCGTCGCTCAGAAAAAAGTATGCGCTGACTGGATTGGCAATGTCCGTCGGGTCGAGCCGTTCTTGATCACCTTCTTCCTGCATAAGACTGTCGCGGTGTGGGTCGCGGGCCATATCGTCATATCATTGTCTTATTCGTCGTCCCAGTTTATACAACCCTATCTCAAAAAAAAATAGTCATAAGTGACAGCAAACAGGTGCTCTCTCAATCCCTTGTGTGCATAAATTCAGCGCCCCACCCCTTAGTAACTTACTTTTCTACCAGCGTCCCGCCTCCCATGCAATGAATAACATTCAGGGCATCCTTATCTCCAAAACCCCATCTGACGGCCTCTTCACTTGAATCTACGTAAAGCGTGCAGTCCACAGCAGAGAATTCAGATAACTTTTTGAGCAGAGCCACCTCTTCGCAAGAATATCCTGGTTTGGCAATGATTACGCGCTTTCTGGCTTCTCCGATGAAATCCAACAGCGAGGAACGGGTCACTTTGACAAATTGAAATTTGGATTCGATCGAATTCATGATCACCCCTTCGGATCTCTTCTATCACTCTGCCTTTACAGACTCAGGCACTTCAAAACCAGCAGCCTTTAATAAGTCTCCGAGTTGGGAATTGATTTTTGGAATATTTTTGGCGCTTTTACTTTCTTTTTTGGTGGCATTCTGATGTGAAAACAGACTGGTCAGAAGTGACCCCAACCGTCGGGCGTCGCCCTGGTTCCTGTGAAGTAACTCACTTAACCTAGAAAATACCGGTCTGCCTGTGATTCCCTTTTCTCCCCTCAACAGGTTATCAGCGGATTGTAAAGTCAAGATAGCATTTTCGATTTGATCGGAGCGATTTTGGGCAGAAAGCATCCGTTTATAGTGTTTTTTTCATGGCATTGGAAAACTTTCGTTCGGCGTGTTTTTCGTGCTTTATTTTATCGTGAGAGTATGTCTTGATGAACCTGTCAACAGGAACCATTTCAAAAAGACAGTCAATGAATTCCTTTAAATTGATGGCGTGGGCGCCGAAGACCATTTCATCACCTTCCATAGGGTAGTGCTTGTAAGCGCGGCCGTCAAAAGCAGAAACTGACCCGCAGATGGCAGCGATAAGCCTTTTTCTTAGATTAAAAAGGGTTTTTTCGCCAAAGTTTGGTTCCGATTGAGCGCTGTTTAAAAAGCCCTGAATGATCTGCCTGCATGCGAGAAGCGCTTCGCCCACTTTGAAGGTGTTTGCTCCGAACTTTAGTATGGGTTTGTTTTCCGGCCCTTGGAGGTTTTTGGCATCTCCGGGGGAACGAACAGGCCCAGACGGATGGGTGATCCACCATGCGGATTTTTCAATGAAATGAATTGCTATCGCTTTTGAGACCTCCCCATTTTTAGCTATTTTATCAAGCCTTTTTAAAAGGTTTCCAATTTCCATCTTGTACCTCTCATTACATCGGCGGTCATAGGGCCTCGCGTCCCAGGGTTTCTTGGACAATGGCTTTTCGATCTGTTTGGCATTAATTGCAATTTCCATCTTACTGCTGCTGGGCTAAATGGTTGGGCTTAATCCCACCATTTTAACATCTATCAAGGATTCCGATCATGTTCCGTGTATTGGGACATCCACGGCCACACCTGATTCTCCTTAATGTCGATGCCCACAAACCGCTTTTCCAGTTTCAAGACGCCCTTTTCGCTTTTTTTTGCCGCCTTTCGAATATTTCCCAGGTTGGAATAGTAATGTTCTTTCCGTCGGATTTTGGCATTCTCACCCTCCACCATTCCCGGCCCCCAAAGCCAAAAACGGCGATCTGCACAGTGCAGGAACAGACGGAAAGCCGCCCAGGCTTTCAGATCCTCTCCATGTAAGAGGAAAACTCGGAACCAATGCTTTGCCCATTGGTTCCGATGGTGGACGCGTTCTGCAATTTCAGCACGACTACGTATCCAGGATGCACGTTGCTTAGCTATCCTTTTCCTTAATTCGATACCTTCAATCTCAGCGTCCATGAAACCTAGCAAGGTCAAACCACGAGCCTCATTGAATGGTTGTTTCGATGCCAACCATTCCTCTACAACCTGGTGCAAGCCCTCCTGCCTGCTGTGAAATTGAGCAAGAAAGGCCATTTCGAAAAGACACTTGTCTGTGTTGCAGTTAGCGAGCAATCGTCGGCGCAGTTGAATCACGGGTTCCGAATTTTCTGCCGAAAACAGGCTGAACAATAGTGAATCAATTTGGGTAATACTGTCGGTAACACGGAATGCGTTACTGACACGCAAACGCCTGAACAGCTGCACTCCAATCTCTGGTTCACTGTCGAGCAAGACCGCACATAGCGCCTCGTAGAAACCTCGACAGCTTGCCAACAGTGCATCAGCGCCAGGCATATCATCGATTATCGCGTTTGCCCAGCTATGGGCGTAGCCAGGACAAGCGATAACGACATCCACAAGAGCCGAGGGTTCAAACACACGCAAAAACCAGGGATTTCCGGCGCGGCGTTCGGCTTCGACAATATGTTGCAAGTTTTGATTGGCTTCATTCAGTTTGCGTAATCGCCCGTCAGAATCAAAGGCTTGTCGGAGAGTATCGGCGTTTATCTCTCCAACCCTCCCACCCCAAATCGAATCCCAGGATACAAAGTTCACACTGCTCTCATCCTGATCACTGATCTTCCAAGAGCCTATGTCCCTGCTCTGTTCAATATTATGCGATGTTATTGTCGTGCGATGAGCCTCTGAGTGCCTTTCGAGCGGGCGTCTCGCGATTCCAGACCATATCTTGTTCATTAGCTGTGCGTAGGCAAGCACTTCTTCTTGCTGCTTGCCCCGGTGCTGAATTGCATATCCGAGTAAGGAAGGGCACACATGCTCAACCAAATCAGTGAATGCCATCTCGATAGCCTGTCTGCACAGCAGCACGCTACCCCAATGGCGCTCAAAATCTCCACCAGCACGGTCCGCTCGCCATCCTTCGTCCGTCAGAAATCGATGAATTTCACGATCTTCCGTTTTTGCAAAGATCTGTAAACATAATCCACGAGTAACCGTGTCGCCTTCTCGATAAAACCTCACTAATGTCTTCTTTAATGCTTCATCTAAGCTCGATAATGAATAAGCCAATTGCCACAAAAGGTTGTGTGAATATTTGTGATCTCTATTCACGAGGTCCTCTAAACGCCTTGTCACCGCGGGCAAATCGGAATACTTCAACTTTCCAATTCTCGGAGGATATTCGGTAAAATGCCCGTTATGGCCGCCACGCTGTTGAATCAGATCGAGTTGTTCATCGAGAGATTTTTCCGACAATACGCAAGGGAACAAAAGGTTCTCCGCGTCCTTGTCCTCTTCTGAATTGGATTCCAGAGTCGCTCGCCAAACCTGCTCTATCGCCTGTCTCTCTTCGTCTCTCATGATTAAAAGATGCTCGTAAATCCCCCAAGTCAGCAAATATCTGGGTTGGCCAGTTCGCTCCATTAACTTGCCGCAAAGTATGCGCCAAATTTCCGCCAAACGTTCGGCACAGCATGCACATAGGGCGGGCTCTATTTCTTCCAGCACCGAGTCCTCGGCAGTTCTACCCCGCCCACTCCACACACTGTTAAGATCTATTCCCTTTCCAGCATTATCCAACACCTGCGGAAGCTGCTCAGGGATCTCAAGATGGGGATCGAGAATGACTTCCCTAAGCTGTGTCGCTATTCGAGTTGGATGCAATCTCGTCTCTTCCACACAACGCTTGTAAGTTTGGTGATCCCAAAGAAAGAAACCCTCACAAGGATTCTCCTCATAAAACTTGCGCATGGGATTCTTATACCTATGCTCTGGCGGAATTTTATCCCTTAGCTCCAATGCATCCGCCGTGTGAAGCCCGTTCAAGAGCCACCAAGCGGCCCTTTGAGCGGTCGGTGTTTCCTGTGACATTAGGTTCCCGGCGGTCCTCACCAATGGTTCTTCAATGTTATCCGGTGCAGTCCTTAGGACCCAGTTAAAGGCTGATTCGTGCCAAGGGTGTCCCATTACTGCCCCGGCCACTGCATATGTGGCCATTGCTGGGATATGCGGTGCACGTTCTTGATGAGAAATCACCGCTAAAGCAACGGCTGCCAGTCGCTGCCAACCTTCATCCCGCGTGAGGCAAAGCCGGTATCCAAATAAATCAAGGGGACCAGATTCGTTGTCGGATCCAAGAGCTTTCTGCAAAGCCTGGCGACCGTTTTTTCGTTCTTCTTCGTTCTGAGCGTGTCTTCCGTGATGTCCATCAGGATGTACAAAACCCATCCATCGCTCGAAGCCTTGAATAAGTGTGGCCTGCACCTTCCGTTTTCTTCCAAACCGCAGAAATCCTTCCATGAATGCATCCTGTGCCTCACGGTTCTCGCCCTTGACACTCCAAAGATGTTCCGCCATCCGTAAGTACACTTCAGGTCGCAGGGGCAAATACGCAGGTACCCTACGCCAGTCATCGGGAGCAATATTGCGACCACGGATCCACGCCCGAAAGAGCGCCAGCCGTCCGGTCTCCGGGTAATCATCGAGGTATAACGCATGCAAAAGTGCCATACCGCAAATCGATACCTTGAGATCCATTTCTGCTTGTGGCTCCAAACGAGATGCAATTAACTCATCTACTGAAGCTTCGGAGGCTTGTGCCTCCTGTCTTACTTCATCGGCCAATAAAAGCCCAAGCCCCAGTATAAGGTAGCGCTGATCAATCACCCACTGGCCATTTCCTTTCCGCAAAACCCTTCCTGTCTGCAATTGCTCGAACAACTCTTTACCATTGCCATATGGTTCAAGCTCGGCATGTATATCGATCCTCTTTAGGACACCTTGCTTTTCCCAGCGCTCGCTAAGGTTACTGATGAGTTCCTGAAAGTCGTTATGCGTCAGCAATTCCCTGTCACGTTTGCGCGACATTTGGTCGCGCCAGTCCTCATAGATCAGGCGTTCTACTGTAATCTCCCCCTGTTCAGACAATCGATCCCGAAGTTTTATAGTCAAATCGAAATATCGAGGTTTTTTAAGCAATGGTAACAATTTGCTGTCAAATTCTTCTACCTTATGCCCAGACTGAATCAAGGCTTGTTTGAGTTCGTCTTCATCATAGGGATCGACGCTCCAGGTAGTGCAATTCCATTCTGGAGAGGTGAGATGTTCTTCCCAGAATAAGGTTCGACAGGTCATGAGAACAGCCACTCTTTCAGCAAAAGGCTCAACTTCCAGGCGGGCGAGAAATAATTTCCATTCAAATCCAGGGCGCTCGTTGACCCCATCCAGAACCAACAAAAATGCCGGACTAGATACTACAGAAGAGGTTATCCAACGGTTAAGACGTCGACTCCAGTAATTGGTACGTGCCTCACCGATCTGCCACTGAAGTGCCTCTATAGTCATCTCCTCTGGTTCTGCTTTTCCAAGCCTAACGGAAGGCACGAATAACACTGGCGGGAAACCGTCTTCCAGGACTCTGTCTGCTAGCCAATCAGCAACAATCCATGACTTTCCATCACCTTCCTCGCCTAATATCGCCAAATGTTTCTGTTCATGCGACCACGAAGCCCACCAATCGTCTAGTATTTGCAGTGCACAGCTTCGTTTGACAATTTGATGTTCCGATTCACGCACAGCAATATCCTGGCCAAAAGCAGCCACCGACTCTTTCGGATGCTGTAATCGTTTCGCTAACCAATCGTTCTGTTTGTATCGCCAATGGGAATAACCTATTGTGTCATGGAGTAATGCATCCCGCAGTCGATTTTTTGAATCTGAACACTCCGTACGGCTTCCCAGATCGGATAAGTATCGTTCAACATCCTTCGCTTCTGAGTTACCGAGCTTTGGGTCGTTTATCTGAAGATGATTGGCCACGACTTCCGGGGCGCTGGAGCAAATGGATAGAAGTGAACTCGACTGTCCGCCCTGGGCGTCGATAGGAAAGTACGTAATTCCATATTGATCAGCAGCCTTCTGTAAGTCGCGATGGTGTTGCTCGCCGAGCCTTTTTGTAGTCACAACGACCCATATATCCGGTGGTGGAATACTACACGCGGCCCGCACGAGCTTTACGAGCAACTCATCACTACCCAGAGTAGTACCTTCTTTGTAGCGCTTACATTCAGCAGCAACAAAATTGCCGCCATACCCGTCGTTCGCTATATCTCTCCCTTCCTGTCGACCGGAGAGGGAAAGAAAGAAGCGCTGTGACGTAAGCTTTTCCAGCAACTTACGTACGAGCCCCTCAAATCCGTTTTCTCCAGTGGCTTTCTGCAACCATAAAATATCCAGGAATTGTTCAAAGACCATGATTACCTAATCCTTTATGCCAAATGATCGAAGATACCTTCTTACAGATTTGATTCATTTCAACTTAGAAGGATACATTGTTTAGAGGCTATTGAATATTGAAGTCAAGCAGGTCGTCCTTCTTGCTCTCACTTCTTCACTATATTCATTTTGACGGAATAACCGGAGACAGGTTTAAGCCCTCAATAAATTTGTCCAAGGTGACGGTTTATATAGCCAGATTTACAAATTGTTACGGATAGTCAACGTTCTTCACGATGGCTTCCCACATCAAAATGATTCCGTTTACAGGGGTATTTCTCCGGATTGGTCATCATAATGTCAATTCTTCCAAAGCCATCTCATCCTATGCCGTTTGGAGAAGACCAGACTCATCATTCAGAGATTCCTTACTTTGATAAACATCAGAGATACAATCAGGTTGAAGCAGCATTTGTTATCCCTTTCGGTGGGTGAATATGTGAAGGCCACTCCTTCGGTTTTGGTTGGCCGGGTTTCCATTCAGGCAAACTGCCAGTTGGAGGCCCTGGTGGTGGATCAAGTATTGTCTGGTAAGGCCTTCCGTTTTTCATGGCTTCAACCATGGCATCGTAGCACTCAAAGATGACCCGTTTGGTTCGGTATTCGCCGTATTTCTGTTCGTCCTTCCGTTTCACGATTGGGAAGGTTTCCAAGATGTAATCGGCATCGTCCCGGTTGAGGCCATAAAGATGGAAAAAGGCTACATCCAGTTCGCAACGAATTCGGAAGCGGCGTTCTTCATTCCGGATAAAAGGAGCCTGAACGAACATATCTTTTACCGAATCAATTCAATGTTACCTGTTGCACCCTCTGGTATCTTTGCCGATAAGAGCACGTATTTTTGTGAGCCAGTGTTGCGGAAATCTTAGTTTTGCAGATCATCCAGAAACTCCGATGCCGGATCAACGGCTGTCACCATCAGATAATCTCGTGCGCGGGTGCAGGCGACGTAAAGGAGGTGGCGCTCCGTGTTGTAGACTTCTTCCAGATCAGCGTCGTCAGATACTGTTTCGATCCGTTCCTGGTGAGGAATGATCTCATCATCACAGGCCATGACGGCAACGGCGCGAAACTCTAAACCTTTGGCAAGATGCATGGTGCTAACGGAGACATAGCCCGTGGTGGTTTCGACTTTTTCGTCCAGCACCTTGAAGGGAAGCCCGGCATTTTCCACAGCGGTGGTGGCCCTTTCAAGCTCAGCCGGGGAGCGCACGAAAACACCCATTTCGTGGGGCATCAGCCCGTCACTTTTTAGACCTGAAAGCCATTCGGCCAGGGTCTCGATTTCTTCTTCCCTGGTGTCTAAAATCATTATGATGGGTTTGGGGCCGTTAAATATGGAAATGGTGCCTTTTCTTTCCTCTTTGTTGCCGTCCACATCCGAGAGTTCAGGACCCAACAGGCGGTCGGCCTGCATTCGGATCTGGTGGGACGTCCGGTAATTGATGCGCAATGTCCGGGAACGTCCTCGAATATCTATACCGAGCGCTTTCCAGGAAAAGGGCTGCTGAAAGATACGTTGGCCGAGATCTCCGGCAAAGAAAAGACTGTTCGGCCGTCCTTCGGAAAGCGCGGCCAGAAACCGTAACTGAGGAACGCCCACATCCTGCGCCTCGTCCACTACGGCAAAATCGAAAGGAGAACGGTTGGTCTCAGTCAGGCGAGTAGCCAGTCTGCTGAACATTTGGGCGTAGGTGATCCGATTCATGGACTTCAATTGTGTCTGGACCTGTTCAAAAATGGACCAGAGTACGAGACGCTGCTGCTCCGGCAGCCGTGTTTTTCGACCTAACCGTAAGACATTACGATAGGCTTCCCAGTTTTCCAATTGCCATGCGTCAACGACCTGCTCCCATTCGGTCAGGAGAAAATGCAGGGTAAACTTTTGGGCATTGATGGCTTTCGAGGCTTTTTCCAGAAGCGTATGTATGACCTCTTTCGATGCAATTTCTGGAGGACCGTAATTCAATTGATAAAGCCTCAGGCCAATGGCGTTCATGGCATGCACTTCCAGGCGTTCGCCAATATGTGGTGTGTTGATGATCAACCGTTTCAGTTTCAATCTGATGGCATTTGCAAGCGTGTCGGAAAAGGTGGTGAGTAAGACCCTGGAGTCCGGGTGAGTGCGAGCGAGAAAAACCGCCCGGTGAAGTGCCACGATGGTTTTTCCCGTGCCCGCCGAACCTGAAACCCTGGCCGGTCCGTTATATTTCATTTCAACCAGCTGCTGCTGGGCGGGATGGAGAAAGAGGGTCCATTTCTCCCAGGGGTAAGCCAGAGCGCGTTCCAGTTCTTCAACGTTCTGCATCAACCGAAAACGGCGTTGGGCATCGGGGTGATCGAATGGGTCTGTACTGTCAGGAATTGCCTGTGCGATTTGCGGCGTGACGCCTGTTGCCAGATCGAGCAGGGCCTCGGCGGCCTCACTGGGCAAATGGTCGGCCAAATCCAGCACGCCGTCCTCATTGACGGCACGAACATCTTCCAGCCATTCGGCCGGAACCCCGTAGCTCAACAGATCATCCTCGGGGACGTGGGCAAACAAAGGCAGCTTGGAGGGCTTTATCTGTTCCGCTTCAATGTATTTGGGAATGACGATCTCCCGGACAGTTTCCCGGATTTCGATGAGTTGGGCTGCGCCGGTCTTCGGGTGCCTCTCAAGCCTGCGTTGCTCGGCCCAACGGTAGGCCGGTTCGTGGTGATCCACGTAGCAGAGCAGCAGGCTAGAGGTGCTTTTGTGGACAATCAGGCGGATGTCCAGGTTTACGCGCACAGACCGGAAATTGGGGTCCTTGGCCTTGTCCACTTTGTGAAGCTGCATCCCGGGACTGGCCGGGTTCAACTGAAGATCAAAAGCGGTGGTCTTGACGGCCTTCTGTTCATCGTTGGTCAGTCTTGCGAGGCTGTCCGTGAATGTATCGGAGATACGAAACTCCATTCCCGCCTCCTATGAGTCCACCTTGAATACTTTCATCACTTCATCGCCGAGATGGTTGATCACTTTAACGGCGATGCGGCCTGAGGCTGGCTTTTCAAAAGGTCGTGAGATATCGCTGTTGAGGGTGTCCCAGGCCTCCTCGTTGATTTCTGCCTTTAGGGTGGTTTTGAGCGCCTTGTAGGGATCGTTTGCACCCAGGAAATAGGCGTGGCGGACAAAAAAGCTCTCTTCGTTGTAGTCGGTATCAATGAACCAGCAGGCGATTCCCTCGGATCCATCGCTGCGAACCTCTCCGGTGTTAGGATGAAAAACATCCACACCGTTGATTTTGACTCGAATGTGACCATCATCTGCCGCCAGGATATCAATATCCGGCTCACCGAAAATAACGAACAGGTTCCCTTTTCCCGTATTTTTGAGATCGTCGGCCATGTGCAGGTCGGCGTTCATCCGTGCCTTCAATACAGGAATGCGGCCCAGTTTGTCGAATTCCGATGAATGGGCGTCATAATTAAAAGCGCAGGCGATGAGCACATCAAAACCCCCATCCCCTGCCTCTCGTGCAGCGGCTACCAGATCGGGACGGGCAACTGTGCCGAACTCCGGACCGATAAAGATGGCGGCCCGTTTCTCAGTGCCTGAGGAATTGCCGCCTTCCATGTAGCGGCCCTCGGCACAAACATAGTGACCTGGCCAGGAGGTGATGGCGGAAAAATTGATTTTGTCTTCCTTATGGGCCTGCTGGACGCCGGCGGTCTTGAGGTTTTCAAGGATCATCTCGGCAAAGCCCTGTGCTTCGCCATAGCCGGCCCCCGATTCCGCGGCCCCGTCGATCAGTTCGTCATTTTCGTCCACGCCCAGCACACGGTGCGGAGAAAGGCTATCAACCGTGAACGGCCCGGCCACACGGACCTTCTTTTTGTCTTCGTAGGGTTTGTCGTACAGATATTCGAAATCGGCTTTTGCGGCAATGGAGGCATCGATTTCTTTCTGGCGGGCGATGCGGTTTTGCCACCACTGGGTATGAAGGGATTTCGCTTCCTTTGACCATACGTCCTCGGCATCCCGGGGGATCTCCCATTCCTCCCATGCCTTTTTCAGCGCCTCGTTGAGTTTATCACGCAGTGGCTCCAAGGGTTCCTGGAATTTTTCCCAGATCACGTCGATCTCGGCATTGTTGGCAATGGATTTGAGGGTGATGTGCGGTACACGCTTGTAAACAAAACCCTGGCGGATGTTACCGTAGGTGGGGACTTCGGAAGGAGCTGTGCGGGTGATTTCGGCCTCCTTGAGTTGTCCGTCCCGGCTGTCGGCCAGAAGGTAATAGAGATAGCGCGCCCCCATGATACGAGCACGGGCCAGAGCCAGGGCCACTCGAGAAGTGTCGATGGTAATCCAGCGGAGACCCCATTGCTCGGCCACGTAGGCCGTGGTGCCCGACCCGCATGTGGGATCGATGACCAGATCGCTGGGATCAGTGGTCATCAAGAGACAGCGCTGGATCACTTTGGCACTGGTTTGAACCACATAGATGCTTGAGCCTGAGTAACCACCCGCCACAGTGTCAGCCCAAACATTATCGAAAGGACTAACAGAAAAATCGTCCAAGTATCGTACATAGTAAATGCGTTTGCCAGCCGCGTTCAGTCGCCCAGCAAATCTAAGTTTAGAAAGCCCACCAGCGGTTGTTTTCCAATGCGAACCAGTGTCGCATGAGTATGTGGTGCCCTGATAGGTAAAATCAAATGGATTACCGGACGGTCCTGCCGAAGAAAGCGGCGACATTAGAAAAAGTTTCGATCCAGTCGGAAGCAATGAAAGGTTATCTCTTTCTGCTTTTGTCAATGCCCGCTGGTTTCGGTCTGGAGTTTCAACCCATTTGTAATACTGCCCTGAACCTTCATCGAAGGCTTTAGGCTTTAAAGGTTGGCGGTATTTCATCGATCCTCTATTCTTTCCAAACCAAAGCAGATAATCTGTAGTTTGGGCAAGCAGTGTGCTTTCGAACGCCCCCGTTTTTCTAAATGCGATTTGGCCTGCAAAATTTTCCTCCCCAAACACCTCATCCATCAACGCCCGAACCCGATGCACATTCTCATCCCCGATCTGCACAAAAATTGAGCCTGAATCCGTCAACAAATCCCTGGCCACTGTCAACCGATCCCGCAGATAGGTCAGATAGGAATGAATCCCATCCCGCCAGGTGTCCCGAAAGGCCTTCACCTGTTCCGGTTCTCGGGTGATGTGATCCGCCTTCCCATCCTTCACATTCCGGCTGGTGGTGGACCACTGGAAATTGGAATTGAATTTGATGCCGTAAGGCGGGTCGATGTAGATACACTGGACCTTCCCCCGCAATCCTTCACGTTCCGCCAGGGATGCCATTACCTGCAGGCTGTCTCCCAGGATCATGCGGTTGGACCAGTTGGCTTCATGCTGGTAGAATTCGGTCTTGGCCCCTTCGCTGGGCAGGCCGTTGAAATCGGCGAACAGATCCAGTTGCTGCAGCCGGCCGGTCTCTTCCTTCTCACGTGTCTGCCGGGCCAGATCATCAATCAATACCTTGGGATGAACCTTTTCCTGGATGTACAGGGGCGGCGCCTGAACAATCAGATCGGACCAGTCCTGTTCATCCTTGCCGCGCCAGACAAGCTGCGGGTCTAGATCCCGGTTGCGGCGTTCATAGGCCACCCGGATGGGATCCTTTTCGTCCTCCCGCATAACCGATTGGTATTCCGCTGTGGGGATATTTTTGCGGGAGGCCTCCTTGTGGGTGAGGGTTTCAATGGTTTTATTCAGGTTCTTTCCGGATGTTCTCTTGGCCATGTTGTTTCCTTACGCCGTCGGATGTGCGGTGACGGTATTGATCATTTTATTGAACTCGGCTTCTACCTTTGCTTCAAAATCGGCTTCAATCTGATAGACCTCGGTAAACTCGGCGAATGCCCATCGGCCGAATTTGCCGAGGTTGTTCACGGCAGGAACCCAGTAAACTTCCATGGTCGCCTTCTTTTCTTTGGCATCTTCGCGCCGAAACCCCTTTATTTCCACAATCAGGTGCAGCGGGTCTTCCTGCCCATCATCCACCAGGACAATGAAGTCGGGCCTGTAAATGCGTTTTTCCGAACCGTAGCGATAGGGGACTTCAAACCCGAGACTGTGGTTCTTGACGTAGGCCCGAACCTCCGGGTGGGATTCGGCCACCCGACAGAACTCGGCCTCCCAGTCGCTGTCAAGGATGACCCAGTTGATATGGCACCGGCGTGCATCGGTCTTCCATCGACTCTGCTTGGACGTGTTGAAGTTCACATGAACGGTTGAACCGATGGGATTGTAGGGGTCCAGTACGGCTTTGATGGGCTGCTCTCCCATCAGTGAACGGGTGATGCCTGCGGTGATGCGTTCGCAGGCCATATCGGCTATCATCTTGTATTTGAGCTGCGCGGGATATGTACCGCCCTTACAGACCATGTATCCGTTTATCCATTGGCGTGTGATTCGTTTCAGCTGACCAAACAGTTGTAGCTGCGCTTCCCCGTCAGGATCGCGCCATTTAGTCAGAACGAGGTGTGCAGTCAACTCATAAAGAACCTGCGAAGGCCTCACATCGCCCGTATGAACCAGATTGAGATCTACCTTTTCACCGATGATTCCGGCGTTCTGGGTTTCAGTCGCGCCGATAAGATCCGGTGTTAATTCAAGTGTAGAATCATTGTTGAATTCTGCGGTCAGTCGATCTTTTGGGAGTTCGACTCGGTAGCCTGCAACACGGGGAAAGCGGATTTCCAGGTGATCGCGGTCGGGTCGAATTGCTTTGACGTGAATGGTCTTGCGAGGCGGTTGAGGCGGTGCCACGACCGGCTTGGCGGTGAAGTCGAAGGGAATTCCCAGAACGTCTGCGTATTCAACATTAAACAGGCTATCTTCATTGAGGTCGTACGACTGCCGGCGAAGGGCACGGCCGATGACCTGTTCACAAAGCAGCTGGGTTCCGAAGGCGCGTACGCCCAGGACATGGGTAACGGTACTGGCATCCCACCCTTCTGTGAGCATGGAAACCGATACAACGCAACGGATGGAATCACCCAGGCGGCCTTCTTTTCCCACAGTATTCATGACTTCGCGAAGCAAGTCCTGGTCGGTAATGTTTTCGGCCTGCCGGCGGTCACCGGTACGTTCGATGATTTCGCGCCTGAAACGCGCGATCTCATCGGAGGCCATGTTGCGGAAATTCGAATCCAATGCATCGCCGGATTCAAGTTGCCGGCTGTCGATCAATAATGTGGGGGGGCGGCCCAGTGGATTCCCATGCTCATCGAAATTTCGAAACAGTTCCAAACGACCATTTACGAGCTGGCTTGAACCGTCCTTGTTCTGGCGGTAAAAACCGGAAATGTAGTCGTAGATCAGCTTCGAAGTGGATGTGTTATTGCAAACGATGATAAAGCAGGGGGGCACGGAAATACGCGCTTTTTGCCAAAGCGCATAGGTTTTTGCATAATGGCCGTAAAGTGCTTCAAGTGCCGTCAGTAATTGCGGCGGCAGGTTTAACGGATTGAGTGAGCCCGCCTTACCGCGCCCCTTCTTCGGCATTTTTTTCCCGATGTGTTCCCAGAGGTTTCGATACATGGGCATCTCCGCACCGGGAATATTGTCCGCCACAGGTACGCGGGGAAGTTTGACAATGCCGGATTCGATGGCATCCATCAGCGAAAAATCGCTCATGGTCCAGGGAAACAGGGTCCCCTCGGCATACCCGGAGCCACGCAGGAAAAAGGGTGTGGCCGATAGATCAAAGATCCGGTTGATACCCAGTTTGCGGCTGATGATTTCAAGCCCCGTAATCCAAAGCCGTGCGGCTTCATTGTTTTTCTGGGCCTCCTTTTTATCATCGCCCTTCAGGTCTTTAACATCATCCTCCTCCGGCTTCTCCCGATAGCAATGGTGCCCTTCGTCATTCATGACCATGAGGTTCTTCATGCCCATCAGGTCGGGCATCACCCGCTGAAGCATCTGCCCTTCGGTTTCCAGGGTGTTCAAGGCTTCACCGCGGCCCTGAAGAAGTGATCGACCTCCCTTGGACAGTTCCATGCGCTCACGGAGTTTAAAGGCATGGTAGTTGGTGATCACGATTTTGGCCCGCTCCAGGTCGGCAAGCATGTCTGTGGGCACCAGCTCGCGGCTTTCATAGTAACTATCCGGATCGTTGGGTTGAAGGACACGGAGACGGTCGCGGATCGTCAGACCGGGGCTCACCACCAGAAAGCCGCGGGTAAAAATCTTGCTGTTGGGGCGGCGTAATTTATTGATCGTCTGCCAGGCAATCATCATAGCCATAACCGTGGTCTTACCGGCGCCGGTAGCCAGTTTAAGGGCCAACCGATCCAGTCCGGGATTTGCGTCGTTGTTGGCATTTGCCAGATGGTCGCGAAATCCTTTGCCTGTCTTTCCGGCTTTAGGCGCAACCTCCGTAAGCCAGATGGCGGTCTCAATCGCCTCTATCTGACAAAAGAACGGCCGAAGGTTATTGAATTGATGGTGCCTCCAGTGTTGAAGCAGGCGGGCGGTTTCAGGGGTCACTTGCCAGTCGCTGGGGTTGGGCCGGTTCCGCCACTCGTCCACATGACGGCGAAGTTCATTGATAATGGGGGTGGGATCGTACTGCTGTTCCTGGGTTGACAGCCCTTTGCCTTCGTCGAAAACCAGTTTCAGTTGTTTAGCTGATCCCTTACGCTTCCTTGGCTTGGGAATCGGTGTAATGAACTCTGCACGTCGGCGGCTCTCGATAATCTGCTGCGTTGGCTGTCCCTCGTCGTCAAGTTCCCAGTGCCGAGCCGGGTATTCATAGGGAGAATTAAGGACAGGCTGTTCGAAGAATCGGTTGTTCATGTCTGGTCTTTCTCCTGGTTCAAGTACCATACTCGTCACGGTACGCTCTCTCTTCACATCGATAGGTCCTTTATAATTGCATCCCTTTCTTCCGCATTCTTTTCATGATGTCATCAACAATTGGCAGAATAGGTCGCTTTAGCCCAACGGTCTTATCAATCCCTTCGAAAACAATGTTGTAGAACCCGGAGTCCAATATCTGGTAAAGAGAATAATCCAGGTTGATCTGAAGCAAAAATATGTTGGTTTGGATTCCTCTTTTCTTGAGCTCAGATACAACATGGTAAAGTCTCGCAAATTGGACTTCGGATGAATAGTTGAAGGTGTTCATCGAGCCTTTCAGCTCAATCAAGGAGAGTGTACCTTTTTTCATTGCGATAAAATCAAATGGTACGCCCTGCAATTGAGAAGTGGACGGTCCTGTCGTTATGTTTTCAAATTCTTCTTTTGAGAGTATGTGCCGGGCAATATTTTTGAAGTAAGATTCCTTCTCAATGCTGGAACGGGCCTTGCGAATTTTTTCAATTGACCTCGAATGTTTCTTTCTATCGAAACTGCCTGTTAATACCCTGTATTCCACATCCTACATCCTTACTGGGCTGGGTTCTCATAATGGATAATAATACACGGGTTTGACATATCTGGTCACTCGGAAAAAGGGTTTTTGAAAAAATGTCGTTGATTATTTTGTGGTTTTGAAATCTCTGTGGGTGAGGCCTTCCGGCCGTCAAACTGACCGGACTGTCGAGGCTGAAAGGCCTCATTCACGGATAGGGGATATAATGTCTCCACCATCCGCTTTTCCCGGAGTGGTAAAACACAAAACCCCGTTCTCCATCTATTCGGAATAACGGGGTTTTCGGGCGATTTAAGACCATTTCAAGTCCTCTTTCCCACACGGGGTTCAAAGAAGGAATCTGGTTCGGGAATACTGCTGACTGCTGTTTATACCTAACTTCTTTAAAAGTCAATGGAAACCCGGCCCATTAACCAGTGACCTCGCAGTAACACGCACGTATGATAACAGACGACTTTGTCAAATAAGGTCACAATCCAAGAATTTTTTTAAATTTTTGCATATTTTTTGATTGAATTTAGATTGATTGTCTTTTTATGGCTATGATGAGCGGTGGGTAGAATCGTTGTAAGGTCGGCCAAGCTTCCTGTGCCAGAAGGCCTACCATTTGGATATCTCAAACATTCGGCATCAGCTGAAATTTGACATATCTGCCAT
>Ga0075115_10000690_pt1 | contig 16803 bp, 12 predicted proteins | sample AntAceMetag02UKH_FD_69785 | JGI IMG/M metagenome (GOLD analysis project Ga0075115, IMG submission 69785) | Saline lake microbial communities from Ace Lake, Antarctica - Antarctic Ace Lake Metagenome 02UKH | ecosystem: Environmental > Aquatic > Non-marine Saline and Alkaline > Saline | place... | reverse complement strand
TCTCTCATCTCTCTCTCGGCCCGTATTTCACCCAGTGTGGTGTAGCTGCTGGGCGGATACTTCTTACCGGGAACACTCAACAGGGTTACCGACATAGCCAGACCGGCATCTTCCATCATACGCATTATGCTGGGGTCGGAAAACGGGGCAATGAAATTCAGCACTCGCGGTGCTCCTTTTTCCACAACGCCGATGCCCTGCTCAACTCTCTTTTCAACCTCGTCGCACAGGATAGAGACTGCCTCGGGCCCTTCTGAAATAGCCCTGCCGGTAGAGCCGGTAGTCAGCTGTAACGCCAGCCCCAGTGCCACGGCGCTGAGTGGCTGCGGGTCAGCCGTCATCAAGCGGGTAAGGCGGCCCTGAGCCTTAAAGAGCTCACGGCTAATGGACATGGCTTTGTCCCAGGCCTCATTAGTCACCTCTACTCCGAGGACTTCTTTGACGGCAGCAAAGAGCTTATTAATCTGTGCGCCCAGAAACTCTACCCTCTCAGGCAGGTAATCGGGGTACTCACCCCACCTGGAATCCATAGAGCCATCAACATATATTGCCGGGTGACCGTATTTTTCGTGAAGCAGTTCATCCGCCTTGGAACCCATGTCGCAGAAATAGCTGGAACCGGTAACCAGGTCCGGTACCGGGATTACCCCTTTGGCCATGCCACCGTTTCTTATCTGTTGCAGCGAGCACAGGCCGTGCCCCGGTGGCAGCCCGCCCTGCTCACCCGCCTCCAGTAAAGGATTAAGTTTATTAAATATTTGGCCCATAGTGTGACACAGCACCACATCGGGGCAGGCAATATAGAGATCTATGCCCGCATCCATGGCCGCTACCTTTGTAGCCATACCCGGACCGGGAATACTGGGAAAGCCGTAATAGACTATCAACTTACCCTCGTCCTTGGCCAGCACCATATCAATAAGCTCCAGCAGCCATGCCCGGAGCAGTTTACGTACGCCCCTGAGCTCAATATCATGGTTCTGCCGCACCCATTGCTCAGCTGTCTTAATATCTTCAGGACCCAGTTCCAGCCTGGCAAAGGCACTGTCAATTCTAGGTTTCTCTTCTATAATTTCTTCGTCCTCAAACCCGCAAAGTCTGAGTAGCTCGTCATAATAGTTTGCCATATCTATCTCCTTATAGTCTCCACAAAGGTCTCAACCCGTGTCCGCATCTGCTCTGTCTCGGACTGGTCATAGTCTGATTCCAGCGTGAGCATAGGTAAACCGGTCTCTTTCTTGAGCCTATCCGGGAAGTAGTACGACTCCGTCTTATAAGATTCGCGGTACATAAGCTGGTACCAGATAACCCCGGACACGTTGAAGTCTTTAGCCAGTTTGATGACAAAATCAAGCCTTTCTTTCCCCGGCCGGAACCAGGCAGGCGGCACTCGCTGCATAAAATAGCAGTCAGCCAGGGCAGACATTAAATCTCCGTCCGGACTTACATTATGCCAGTAGGGTCTGATGCCCTCGGCAAACTCTTCAATGACAATGCTGCCGCCGGCGTCCTCTACCGAATCAAGAACTCTATAGTCCCCCATAGCTAACGTTGAGCCGGTTAACAGGATCCTGGGACCTTCGCTCGCCGGTACCGGCCGCTGCTTTAGCTCATCCAGAACAGATTCTAAAATCTCAACCATAAACACCTTGTCGGCCAGCAGGGAACCGTGATGCAGTGCCACATAGTCTTTCTCGCTGATAGGTGCCGGAACACTCTTCCGCAGCAAGCTAATCTCCTTTAAAAGCTCCCTTTCCCGGTTACACAAAGCGATGGTTTCTTTAAGTTTCGAATCCGTAATCTCTACCCCGGTAAACTCCTCGAGTTTTGCTTTAAGAGTGTTTATACCATGTAAATAATACTTGAACGTGCTATCTTCTTTCATATGAGGTACACCAAAGGTAAATACCTCAATATCGGTGTTATAATCAAGAACGTCTTCCAGGGCACGGACGTGATTATCCGTCATGGCTACGGCCAGAAGATCAATAACGTTGTAGTACGGATCGTCCCCGGAAATCCCGTAGCCAATCTGTGCCCGGTAGAAAGTATCTATCCAGCGGCAAATATAAGCTCCGGAAAGTTCAACGGGAGCATGGTCGCCCCCTCGTATCAGGCATATCGGTATGGCCCCGGACGCCAGTACCAACTCCTCGGGTAGATAACCCCCCGGCGGATATCCGATAATCTTGCGCCCCTCCTTTTTTACCTTACGCAAATCGCCCAACCTTGTCTTCAGATGAGAAGACAATCTGTCCATAGCCTCCATTTGGCTACCTCCAATTAATATTTTAGCTCAATTGCTACGGTATCAAAGCTGTCAGCCTGAATGAACCCACCAATATTCTGGTATTGAAAAAATGCCGCAGATGCAAATGATGGTGTACTTTATCATACCTGCTAAGGAGATTCAAACTTCCGGAGCACCCGGTACACCCTGCAGACCTTGATTCTGAGCCTGGTTAAAATTATTGCACAGAAGCTGCGACAAAATCTATTCTTTAACCCAAAATATTAAATAAATTAATATTGATATCTTTTATAAAATATGATATAAGTTGCTGACTGTTAGCGCTCCCTACGCAAGGAGGTAAAATAGCCATGGCAGTCGAAACGGTCGGGGAAAAGTATCGTTGCCCTGTTTGTGGTAACGAAGTTACCGTTACCAGGGTCGGCGGCGGAACACTGGTGTGTTGCGGACAGGACATGGAAAAAATCGATTAAAGGTTTGTTAAATATGGGAAACTGGTAAAGAACAGTTTTCTACCCAGCCGCATCATCTGCGGGGAAAGCGCCCTATGGAGATAGGATACCCTGCTGTATTAACCGGGAGACCCTTTGGCTTTGACATCATGATTAAGGCTAAGGACAAAGAAGCGAGCGCACTGAAGGCAGTGGAGATAGCCCGCACTGACGAGCGGTTCTATGGCAGCCCAAAACACAGGCCGGGTAGATAGTAACTTTTCCTGGCAGAGACAGTTTAGCGCTATCGGCGCCAGCATCGTTATTGATAGCGGCTGGCTGAGTGCGTAGACGTCTCTCCAGCCTGCTTCCCCGTAAGTACAGAAAGCCTCCAGCCCGAGTTCTTGCCCGCGTCTCCCTCGAGCCATAATTTTTACCCGTTCATCTCGGGCTGGAAACCAACCACCAGGCATTTCGGCCCGGAAGCATAGCCCATTATCGGGCTGTAGGGACCTATTATCACCCCGAGGCTGTTGAATTCCTGGCTTAGCTGCTCGGAAAGCTCTTCGGCAAGCTCAGGAGCACTGGCATGTTCTATCATGAAATAGAGCGAGTCTGTTTGGGCTTCACCTTTAATAAAGTCTATTAGTCGCCTGTAGCCATCCTTCCTCTTTCTAACCTTGTCAAAAACTTCAAAGTTACCGTCCGCGGTTACGTTATTCAACGGTTTTATATGCAATAGAGAAGCTATTCTGGCGGTTGACTTCGAGTAGCGACCGGTCCGATAGACATATTTTAACGTATCCAGCATCATAATGCAGCCTGTCTGCTGTCTGGTCTCGCCTACGAAACTAATAATCTGCTCTATGTCCATGCCCCGGGCAGCCGCTTTGGCGGCGGCGATAGCCAGCAGCCCCTGGCCGGCAGCCACGGTTTTTGAGTCAATTACCCTTATGTCTGTCTGGGGCGACTCCTTTTTGAGCATTTCCGCCGCTCGGCAGGCGATGGTATAGGCCGCGCTTACGGCGGAGGAAAAGTTGATAACGACTATTTTATCAGACTCTTTGCTGAACTGGCGGTACAGGTCCAGAAGATAACCGGGGGTAAGTGTTGACGTGGAGAACTTGTCGGCGTCCTTCTGTGCCATCTCGTAGGCTTCTTCCGCGGTGATGCTAACACCATCCGGATAGGACTTACCGTCAAAAATTATGTTGGCACCGGGCACCACCCTGATATTATATTCCTTAGCTATATCGCTGGTAATACCGGATATACTGTCGGTTACAATAAGAACGTTGGACATTGCTAAAGCCTCCTATCTTGTTTTAATGAAAAAACCTTAAAACAACAATAAGACACGACCAGTATAATCGCCAATTATAAACCGGGGGGATCTAAAAATATATACTTTTGCCAGAAAAACTACTTGCCAGCGCGATTTTATTATTCTACGGAGATGATATAGTTGTAGTGAGGATGGCCCCCTTTAATAATATCAACGTCCAGCTCCGGATAATGCTGGCAAATGGCAGCGCTCACACGCTCCACATCAGCATCTTCTGTGTCAGCACCCCGGTAGAGGGTGACCATTTCGGCTTCGCTGAGATCGGTTTTAGCCAGAATATCAATTATGACGTCAGCGGCTTCATCACCAACGGCCAGTAGCTTATTGTCCAGCATACCTATAGACTGGTTCTTGTGAATGTTAAAACCATTCAGTTTGGTAGAACGTGTGGCACGGGTGACCTCTATAGTTTTAACTGTTACTCTGGCTTCGGTCATAAGGCCAATATTGGTTTGCAGGTCTGCTTCGGGCTCAAAAGCCACCAGGGTGGCTATGCCCTGCGGAATACTAACCGTAGGTATAACCACCACATTCTTCTCTGATAATGACTTGGTTTTCTGTGCCGCCAGTACTACGTTCTTGTTGTTGGGGAGAACGATGATGTCATTAGCCGGCACGGCATCTATCACCTGAAGAATATCCCGAGTGCTGGGATTCATCGTCTGCCCTCCCGGAACAACAGCGGCTGCCCCGAGCTTAATAAACAGCTCCGATAGCCCGCTACCCAGGACTACGCCAATCACAGCCACTCCAGATTTGATAGCCGGCGACTCCCCGGTCTGGGCTGTCAGCATATCGGCCACCTGCTCGTCCATGTTACGTATGTTAATATCATGAAGCGTACCGAGCGAGACGGCATAGTGTATAATTTCGCCCGGGTCCAGAGCATGAATATGAATTCTCACGGCAGACCCGCTACCAACCACCACCAGCGACTCCCCCTTATCCCTGAGACCGGCCGTTATGGCATCCGGGTCCAGGTCTTCACCCCGCACCAAAAACTGGGTGCAGTAGCCATAGGGTATTTCGCTACCATCATCTATTACCGGCTGGTCGGCACTGATGTACGCACCGCTGCTTATCATCTCTGATTTGCCGGACTGCAACTCGCCGGTTTTATCCGTGAGAGAGAGAAGCACCCCCTCCAGCAGGGTATACAGTCCCTGCCCCCCGGCATCCACTACCCCGGCCTCCATTAACACCGGCAGCTGGTTAGGCGTATTGGCTACCGCCTCCCGCGCCGCATCCACCGCCGCCTGCAAAACGGCAACCACGTTGCCTTCACCTTTAGCCACCTGGCACCGGCTGTCCCGGGCTACCTCTTTCAATACCGTTAAAATGGTACCTTCCACGGGATTATTTATTCCCGAATAGGCCGCTTCCTCCGCCTGCTTGAAGGCATCGGCCAAATCCCGGCTGCCGATGCTATCCTTACCGGCAATACTTCGGGCGAGACCCTGCCAGATAAGCGATAGTATGACACCGCTGTTGCCCCTCGCCCCCAGCAAAGCCCCCCTGGCCATGGCTTCAGCAATAGAGGACACGTTAATCTCGATGACCCGCGCCGCCTCTTCTACGCTGGACTGCATGGTAAGCGTCATGTTGGTCCCGGTATCACCGTCAGGCACCGGGAAGACATTCAAAGCATTTATCTCTTCGCTGCTTTTCCCCAGCCAATCGGTAGCGGTAGCAAACATCATCTTGAACTGATGTCCGCTAATAGCCCCATTCTGCGTCATTTCCCACCCGGCTCTTACATTATTTGTCCGCTAATGCACGATTTTATTCTAACACGCAGGCTACGACCTGCCTATGTTGCTATCCAGGTAAATACATACCTAGACTACCTAGGCATACTAGCAATAATACCCGCATTTGTCAAGAATCGGGCTAAAAATCGTTCAGCGGGACTTGCGGTAACGGAAAAGATGACTGTCGTACGGGCAAAGAAAACAGCCTGGCGGGGATAGGGATAGTGAATGATGAAAGGGCAAATCAGTCGTTATTCTTTTCCTGCCTCTTTTTCTTGCGAGCGTCTTTTAGATCCTGTAACTTCATCGAATCTATTATCAGCGACTGCACATAGTCTTCAAGCTGAACCAGCAGGTTCTTCAGCTCTTCAACTAACTCCGGGTCTGTTTGCCTGATATCAAGCAGCTTTAGTCTTATCTTGGTAAACAGCTCGTCTATAGGTTTATCAATGTCCTCTTTCATGTCGAGCATATTCTACCACACCGATAAACATAATAAAACCGACCTCATAAAACTAGTTTTGATGCCAGGCAAGCCGGCTTTGCTGCACCATGATAGCTTGGCGTTTCTGCCCAAAGCCAGATAGGGGGCCTGGATAAATGAATACCGGCTACTCAGGGCCGGTAAAACAAATCGCCCTCTGATTTTGCAGCTCGGCTATAATTTGCGCGTATTGCCCGCCGGTTACGGCTGGAACGTCAATTAATTGTACCACACCGTCAAACCCGGCTGTCTCGGGCAGGAGTTCGCCGATTATGTTGGGTGAGGAGTCAAAGAACGCCGCATTAAAGGCAGTATCCGGGTCGCCGGGGTAAACGGGCAAATACATGATATTTGCCTCAACCAGATCCTGAAAGAAACGAGTACCGTAGGACACCTCCGGGATATGCCCTGTCTCCTCACGGGCAATCTCTACCAGAACGGAGGTATTATCAATGTCCGCATAGCCGACATTTACCCCCAGTTCGGTGTTGCTGCTACCCCATCTGCCCGGCCCCATCATCATTATCTTGCCCTCAATAATAGACGGGTGCTTGTTGACACGCCCCACCACTCTACCCAGCGTTTTTTTGGCCTCCGGCGCTGTTGCAGCATACTTGACCGGGTCTATATACAGGATGTAGCGTATGTTTTGTACCATGCCCCCGCTTATGAAGCGCTTGGACGTGAATAATGTCCGCTCGGCAGGTATGTTTTCCGGTATTTCAACAGATAGTGACGTGCCGGGCAACCTGAGTGAGCGGCACTGCAATAGATTAACCCTCACCTCACCATCGGGTCTCACGTGAGCCGTAAACTCGGAATCTATGGGATAGCCATAGGCCTCTTCCAATCTGGTAAGCATATCACCCATGATTTTAACAAACGGTGTCTTTTCAGTAAGGTTGTTAAATGTCAGAAGGAGATACGTAGCTGATGCCTCAGGGGAAATGCTGGTGACATCGTGGGTATAACCATCCTCCATCTGCGATGCGATAAGGCGCAGGTTAGGATAATCGTAATCGCCAAGCACATCCGTAACCAGTCTGGAGGTGAACATGTTTGATTTCAGGTCAAGCAAATCCATATTGTGCTGCGAGTACTTGGCTATCCGGGCACCGTACTCCGGACGGAGCTGCGGGTGAGATATGGCTATCATCCGGGGATAGTCACCACCAACACGGTTAACCGCCCGGGTTCCCAGGCCGAAGACAAGCCTGATTATCCCCTTCTGCGGGTCAATACGGTCAGCCCACCGGTATAAATTCTTGGAAAAAGCTACGCCGGCAAGAGGTGGAAAGAAATAGTGCTTGTATGCTGTCCCGGATACACGCTGCACCAGTATAGCCATCTGCTCGTCACTTTCATAAAGCCCCTGTTTCACCCGGTAAGAGACGGCATCCGGGTTAAGCACACTGGCGTAAATGAGCTTGACGGCATGCAGGAACTCCTCGAGACGCTCTTCGGGGTCACCCTGGTTAGGGCAAAAAATGCTCATATACTTACCGGCGAAGGCATTGCCCAGGCTATCTTCCATCAAGCTGCTGGACCTGGCGATAATAGGTGCCTGGCCAAAATAGTCCAGCATATCCCGAAACTGCCCGACTATCTCCGGAGTGAATTCCCCATTCAGGAAAAGCTGCTCGATTTTTTCAAACTCCTCCGCTGAGATTTGCCAGTCCTTATTGACCTGCAGGCCAAGCTGAAACAGGTCGTTATTAACCAGAAAGGTAAAAAACACGTCCGAGCCGATATAGAACGAATCGTGAGGCTCAAGAACCTGTGAATAGTCCACCTCACCCTTTTCCGTCAACAGGATACGCCTGGCGAGCAACATACCGGCGGCCTTACCGCCGATGTGACCGGTGCCGATGATGCGGTTCCTGATTTCAATGAGGTCATCCACGGTGAAGTACTTACTGGCGAGCCGGTTAAATGACCTGTGTTCGCCGATAATCATCCGGGTAAGCTCATGCTTGAGAGATTTTATTTCCGGGTCGCTCTCATCCAGCTTTCCCCGCGCCTGGCGAAACTGCATAAGCTTGGCATATACACTTTCCCAAGGAGCAATAGAGGGCACGGCGACACTGAGCGGCTGTTTATACATGGATGAAGATATTCTGGCTGCTTCGCCACTTTGGAAGACCGGCGACCATCCTGCCTCTGAGATAAGGTGCGGCAGGAACATCTGGGCCGAGTAGCGCCCCCATACCTTCAGGGGATGCAGGTACATGGCACCCTGCATATGGTAGATGTCGATCAGTATCTGGGTAGTATCCCGTATCCGAGCGATAGCGGTGTGGGCGTGCTGCCCGCGGGTTAGCGCGAAGTAGGCTACCGCGCCTGCTTCCAGTATATGCGGACAGGTTACCCGGAAGAAGTCGGACAGAAGCTCGTCGGTAGCCCAGCTGGCTACCAGCGCTGACAGATTATCAAAAACATAGTAAACATTACTGCCCCGTTCCTCGATGATGCTGCTCACTTTTTCGCTGAAAAAATTAAATCCGGGTGACGGTTCAATTTCTACGATAGTTACTCCGGCACGGGGCTTGAGAATAGCCTGGTGCAGCGCAAACCGGAAATAGAGGCACTCACGCCCCTCCCGGGTAGCCTGGTCGGCAAATAGCTCCGCAAAATGGGTGTAGTCGCTCAGACTATCTATCTGCCATACGATGTTGTCACCGTCTTGAAACCCCTGTAAAAGCTCGTCAAGCTCAGGTGAACCGCTGCCAAGTTTATGCGGCTCGTGTTTAGTAGTCTCCTGATAACCGGGACCAAGCTGCCTTCTACTAGCCATCACCGCCTGCTTCGGCACCCCGTCAAGCTGTGAGAATTTTTTAAGACGCTGATAATCAATCGTCCCGCTCTCGCTTGCGTTCTCAATTTTAAACCCCTGCTCAATGGCAGCCGCCACCGGGTTTAATCCGCCCAAGAGGACCATACCGACCTTGTTAAGCTCTACCGGGATTTTGCAGGTGACCTCACTGGTATTACCCAAAACATACACACCGCCGATACCCGCCTTTTTAAGTGAGGCTATTATTTCTTCAACGGCTGACCGCGACGGGGCTATTATTTCGCGGAAATTGGCGAGCAGCTTACCGCTGCCGGTTTCAACTACTTTTTGCACACTGGTCATACCGGAAAGAATGCACTGCTCGGAGGGGTCAACGGAAGTACCGTTGTAATTTATGGCGGTCACAAAGCGCTGCGGTTTGGAATCTATGACTTCCAGCAGTCCGCCGAACCTGGAATCTACCGGGATACCCGATTTCAGTAACACACCATTTATAACGACACTGCACACGGTAGCCAGACCTATCTTGCCGGTAGGGATGACCACCGAGCCCAGCTTGTCACCTTCGGTGGCCATAGCTACCAAGTCACTCACGCATATACCCGCCTTAAAGGCGTCCGCCATGGCTGCCAGCGTATCGCCGAACTGGTCTTTATCTATGAGAGAGGTATTGATAGGCACATTGCCGGTCTTTGTCTCCGGGTTAAAAGTGGTGTAGAAAGCCAGCAGTTCAAGCTTATTTAGAATAAAGCCTACCTGTTGCGGGGCGAGAGCTATAGCCAGCTCATCCATACCTTTTGGCGTCAGTATTCTACCATCGCGGCCCAGAGAGTAGGTATATCCCCTCTCATCCATTATCTTGAGATGATACCTCACCGCCCGCTCCGTTAAGAATACGCCGTAACGCCTGAGCTCTCTGGCTATCGTGATTGAGCCCAGCGATTCCGAGGACTCACTTAGAACTTTAAGAATGGTGATTACCTTTTTCTCTACTTCAGGACTTCCCCCTTGACGCATTATAGACTCCCTCCATATAGCCAGATGCAGACATAAGTCCCCCGGAAATGCTATCCACCTGTTTTAAAACACCTTACGTAAATTACCGTCAAAGTCAGCCACGATAGTATTAATTTGTGCCAGGCCAATTCTCAACCCACGCATACTAATACCTCCCCACACGGTGAGCTATTTCAGTTTACAGAATGGGCAAGTATTTCTTAATCTCGTATTCTGTTACCTGAGACCGGTACTGATGCCACTCAATTTTCTTATTGGCAATAAAGGCATGGAAAACATGCTCGCCGAGAGCCTTTCGCACCAGCTTACTGTTCTCGGCAAGACGTATAGCTTCCAGTAGATCGGGCGGCAGTGTATTAATACCTCTTTTTTGCCTCTCCTCTTCGCTCATCTCGTAAATGTTTTCTTCTATCGGCTCCGGAATTTTGTATTCTCCCTCAATACCTTCCAGCCCGGCGGCCAGCATGACGCTGAAAGCCAGGTAAGGGTTACAGGCCGGGTCTGGTGACCTGAATTCAATCCTGGTTGATTTTTCTCTCCCCGGCCGGTACTCCGGCACCCGGACCAGGTCGGAGCGGTTACGCCGGGCCCAGGATACATAAACCGGCGCCTCGTAGCCGGGAACCAGCCGTTTATAGGAGTTGACCCACTGGTTGGTGACCGCCGTGATTTCCGGTGCGTGTTCTAATAGGCCGGCTATATAGCTCCTGGCTATCCCGGACAGGTGGTACTTATCATTTTTGTCAAAGAAAACGTTGCGCTCACCCTTAAACAGCGACTGGTGAACATGCATGCCGTTGCCGTTAATGCCGAATACCGGCTTGGGCATGAATGTGGCATAGACCCCGTTTTGTAGCGCTACGTCTTTAACCACCAGACGGTAGGTCATCACGTTGTCGGCCATGGTTAAAGCATCCGTATACCGCATGTCTATCTCATGCTGGCTGGGAGCGACCTCATGGTGCGAGTACTCAATGCCAATACCCAGATCCTCCAGAGTAAGCACGGTCTCTTTCCTCAGGTCGGTAGCGGCATCCCGCGGCGTCATATCAAAGTAGCCACCCTGGTCCAGAAGCTCGGTACCTTTGTCATCACGCAGGTAGAAATATTCCAACTCCGGCCCGACATAGAACGTGTAACCCATGTCCGCTGCCCGCTTTAGATTCTTCTTGAGTACATACCTGGGGTCACCTTCGAAGATCTCACCGCCGGGCTTCAGCACATCACAGAACATCCGGGCTACGGCACTATTCTCCCGGGGTCGCCACGACAATACCCGGAAAGTATCGGGATCAGGCAACGCCACCATGTCGCTTTCATCAATACGGGCGAACCCCTGGATTGAAGAGCCGTCAAAGCCCATGCCTTCCTCCATGGCCCCTGCCAGTTCTTCAACGGTTATGGTAAAGCTCTTGAGGAACCCCAGTATGTCGGTAAACCACAGCCTGATGAACTTTACATTATGCTCCTTTGCCTTCTGGAGTACGGCTTCCCTTTTGCGTAACAGTGTGGTGCTTTCCTCATCTCCCCCAAATTCTTGCGATACATGTTTATCCGGCATGTTGAGCCTCCTTTTAACTTTTCCCAAATTTCATTGTCGTCTTGACCGCTGGCTCTTGTTTATATAATTATCCACCTTTGCCCTTAATAAGTATATATCCTGCCGTAAGGCCGCAGCCAGAGAGGGGACAGCCGCGTAAATTTATGGTTTAAAATGTCCCCGGTATTATATCCAAAATACCCGGCAAACTCACCAATATATGTCTCCAAAACGCGGTAATCGCTGTCATTTAGTTCAGCCATACCTATCTCCTTACCGAGCCGGAAATCATCAATGTGGCCTCTCAGGTAGATAACCCCACCGTGCATCCCGGTACCGACAAAATTAGCCCGGTGCGACTCTGCTTCTCCCAGGTTCAGACCCAGCAATATCAGAATACCCCCCGCCATGTATTCGCCGGGGAAGTCCTGGGCAGTGCCGCCGACGACCAGCACCGGCCTCTTATCCTGATACTGCTTCATATGAATACCGGCCCTGTAACCGACGTCATCACGGACAAAGATTTTACCGCCCCGGGCGGAAAGCCCGACTATGTCTCCGGCATGCCCGTGAATAATAATCTCCCCTTCGTTCATGGTATTGCCGCAGCCGTCCTGAGCATTCCCGCGGACAGTAATCCTCGGCCCGTCCATAAATGCCCCCAGGTCATTGCCCGGTATACCTGTAATGTTAATCTCAACCGGTTTATTAAGGCTGGTGCCGATATATCGCTGCCCGCAGACATTCCTGAGCTCTATTTGCCTCGAGCCGCCGGAAACACAATCTCTTATCATGGCATTCAGTTCGCGGTAGCGGATGCCACGGGCATCTATTATTGGTACCTTACTTTCAATATCTATCGTCATTTTTAACTTCCTGCCATCTTTACTCCCAGAATGTCAAGCTCCGTGTCGGTGAGCCCGACACCCCTCAGGTGCAGGCGGTTACCCCGCAGGCTTTCCAGGGCATTGGTGCCCATACCGCCCAGCATCTCTTTAAGCTCCAGACTCCAACCGCGCAGGAGATTGGACAGCCTCCGGGCACCGATATCCGGGTTGACCCTCCTGGTTAAAGCCAGGTCGGTGGTGCAGATACCCCAGGCACATTTACCCGTATGGCACTGCTGACAGACACGGCAACCCAGCGCTATTAAAGCCGCCGTCCCGATATACACCGCATCAGCGCCGAGGGCGATTGCCTTGGCCACGTCACCGCTATTTCTGATGCCTCCCGAGACCACGATAGAAGCCTGGTTGCGTATGCCCTCCTGCCTGAGGCGCGTGTCTACCGAGGCGAGAGCCATCTCCACAGGGATACCGATATTATCGCGGATAACCTTGGGTGCGGCACCGGTAGCCCCTCTGAGCCCGTCAATTACAATAATATCCGCCCCGGCACGCACCATGCCGCTGGCAATAGCCGCCGAGTTATGGACGGCGGCTATCTTGACCGATACCGGCTTGGCATATTGCGTTACTTCTTTCAAGGCATAAATCAGCTGCGCCAGGTCTTCAATGGAGTAGATATCGTGCTGCGGCGCCGGAGACAGGGCATCCGTCCCCTCCGGAATCATCCGCGTTAAGGATACCTCGGCGCTTACCTTTTCTCCCGGCAGGTGCCCGCCAATACCGGGCTTGGCACCCTGGCCTATCTTGATTTCAATTACTCTGGCGGCGTCAAGGTACTCCCGATTGACACCGAACCGCCCCGAGGCAACCTGTACGATGGTATTATTCCCATATTTATACAGTTTGGAGTGCAGGCCTCCCTCCCCGGTATTCCAGAGCGTGCCCGAGACCGCGGCCGCCCTAGCCATAGACTCGTGCACATTAATGCTCACCGCTCCGTAGGACATGGCGGCAAACATGATGGGCACCTCCAGCTTGACCTGCGGCGCCATTTTGGTCTTCAGACTGAGCGAGTCACTGTCAATCTCTATACGGTCGGGTTTGCGGCCCAGGTAGGTAATCAACTCCATAGGCTCACGCAGCGGGTCAATAGACGGATTGGTTACCTGGCTGGCATTAAGCACCAGGTGGTCCCAGTAGATGGGATAGCCCTTATCGTTACCCATCCCGGTGAGAAGCATGCCGCCGCTTTCCGCCTGCTTTAATATATCCTCTATATACTCACTGCGCCAGTTATAGTTCTGCCGGTACTCCAGCGGGTTCCGGCTGACAGTGAGTGCCCGCGTCGGGCAAAAGACAACGCAGCGGTGACAGCCAACGCAATTTTCTTCATGGCTAACCACTTCGTCATTTTCAATGTCATAGCGGTGCGTGTCAAAGGTGCACTGGTTAACACACACCTGGCACTGTATGCAGCGGTCGGGGTCCCGTTCCACACGGAACCTGGGTGATATGTATGTCTTCACAACCCCTCCTCCTCCATACGTACTGGCATACCTTTTGCCGACAGGTATTTTTTAGCCTCACGGATAGAGTGAATCCCGTAGTGAAAGATACTGGCCGCCAGCACGGCATCCGCCCGGCCGTAACTCAGCACCTCATACATGTCTTCCAGGTTACCGGCACCGCCGCTCGCAATAACCGGCACACTTACCGTGTCGGCAACGGCCCGGTAGAGTCCCGTATCGTAACCTGCCCGGTGCCCGTCAGCATCAATGCTGGTGAGCAGTATTTCCCCGGCCCCCAGTACCACCACCTGTTTCGCCCAGGCGACAGCGTCCATACCCGTCGGTCTCTGGCCGCTGTGCGTATAGACCTCCCAGCGGGGTTTGTCACTGTCTGCTACCCGTTTGGCATCAATAGCAACGACAATACACTGGCTGCCCAGCTTATCGGCACCCTCTGTGATAAGAGACGTATTCTGCACTGCTGCCGTATTGATGGAGACCTTGTCCGCTCCGGCAAGCAGCATGCGCCTCATGTCCTTGATACTGCGCAGACCACCACCGACAGTAAGCGGTATAAAAATCTCGTCCGAAACACACTCAACTACCTCGACCATGTTATCTCTTGCCTCCGGCGTAGCCGTTATGTCCAAAAGTACCAGCTCATCCGCCCTCCCCTCGTAGTAAAAACGAGCGCGTTCAGCAGGGTCTCCAGCGTCGCGCAGACTGGTAAAACTGGTCCCCTTCACCACCCGTCCCTTCTGGCAATCCAGACAGGGTATAATTCTCTTGGTCAGCATTTTATGCCTCCCCCACCGCACAGCGCGGCTTTCGGCTCGGAGACTCACCAACTTTCACTATCACCGGTTCACCGCCCATCGGTATCCACGTTTTATCCAGGTCGGGACAGACCAGCCGTATGGCCGATTCCTCGGAGGAGAGATAAACCATGTCCCCTTTTTCGCCCACGGTAAGCGGGCGGAGCCGGACGCGGTCGGTAAGCCCTATCATCTCGCCCTGGTGAGCGATGATAATAGCAAACGGCCCGTTTAATAGCAGGCTGCCATACACCTGACGCAGGCTGCGGAGCAGTTCCTGCTCTGCCGCGGGGCATCTTTCAATGTCGCTCCAGAAAGGTGGCGCTATAACCCGGACGGCCACCTCTACCGGCAGATTGTGTTTACGTATCAGCAGATCAACGGCATAAGCAATCACCGTGCTCCCCCGATAGCACCTCATAGCTGCTATCGGGCGGATTTACTATGCCGGCGCTCAGGATATCCACACCGAAATATTTTAAAGAGTTCACCAGCGTACCACCCGGATACTCCGTAGCCACTCCGGCCATGTTCAGTCCGGCTACCCGTCCGCCCAAATACGCATTGGGCCACACGGGAGTGACTGCCGTATCATTAGTGATAAAGTCAAAGGCCTCGGCCACGTCGCCGCAGCTATATACTCCGGGCCAGGAGGTCTGCATATGACGGTCAACGGTTATACCACGACCTACCTTTATGCCGGTACCGTTAACAAGCTCAATAGCCGAGCGGACACCGGCAGCGATTATCACCAGGTCTGACGGAATAAGACTGGCGTCATCCAACGTTACACTGTTTACCCTATCCGCATCCCCGTTGATAGATGTCACCATGTGGCCGGTGATAACGTTCACACCGGCTTGCCGGAGAGCCGACTCCTCACGTAAGGATGCTATCTCATCCAGCATGACGCTGAGTAGGCACTCTTCTTTTTCTACGATGGTTACCCTGATGCCGCGTCTTATTAAGGCTTCCGTTACACTCAGCCCGATAAGCCCGCCGCCGATAACTGCCGCCGAGCTATCAGACCGGAGAGAACGGTCAATGGATACGGCATCATCCAGGGTAGTGAAGGTGAAGACACCGTTTTTCTCAATACCCGCTAGCGGAGGAATTATAGCGACACCTCCGGTAGCCAGCAACAGTTGCTCCCAGCCAATTTCTTCCCCGCCGGCAAGTCTAGCGGTATGTGTCTCAAGTGATAAGGAGACCACCTTTTTCCCCAGGTAAGTCCTGACGTTATTTTCCGCATAGAAACGTGTCGGCCGAAACAGCATACCCTCCAGTGGACACCGTTTTGCCAGGTAATCGGCAATACGCGGTCTTGAGTAGGCCGGGTACGGCTCGCCGGAAACAATGGACAGCGGGCATTCCCTGTCCACCTCGCGTATCGCCTCCGCGGCGCCGATACCGCCCGCCGAGTTACCTATAATCAGATACTTTACTTTCTCAACGCTCATTTCATTTTCCTGTAATGTATCAGCCGTGAGAGCCTGTTACTCCAGCCAGCTTAAGAAAATTATCGTACATTTTTAACCCCGGCTCACCGCTCTTTTCCGGGTGAAACTGGGTAGCGATGACGTTATTTTTAATCAGCACGCTACAGATTGATACCCCGTAATCCGTAATACCGGCGGCAACATCGCTATCATCCGGCTCGGCATAGTAGCTGTGCACGAAATAGAAGCAGGCATTATCCTTAATCCCCGTAAAAACAGGGTGCTCGCATTGCTGCCTCACCTGGTTCCACCCCATGTGGGGAACCTTAAGACACGGGGGCAGTCTTTTCACCTTACCCGGAATTATGCCGAGACAATCGTGGTAGCCACCTTCCTCGGTAGCGGTAAATAAGACCTGCAAGCCCAGGCAAACGCCGAAGAAAGGACGACCGCTCGCCACATAGTCACGGAGCGCCTGAGCAAGCCCCTTTTCGTTAAGGTTCTTCATGGTATCACCGGCGGCACCAACGCCCGGCAGTATCACTGCCGCCGCCTCAGGAATCTCCTCCGGGCGGCTCGT
>Ga0075115_10000683_pt1 | contig 16885 bp, 17 predicted proteins | sample AntAceMetag02UKH_FD_69785 | JGI IMG/M metagenome (GOLD analysis project Ga0075115, IMG submission 69785) | Saline lake microbial communities from Ace Lake, Antarctica - Antarctic Ace Lake Metagenome 02UKH | ecosystem: Environmental > Aquatic > Non-marine Saline and Alkaline > Saline | place... | reverse complement strand
TCTAAACGATAACCAGCAACAACCATAAAGTAAACAAAAACAGTAATGAATAAAATAAATAAATTCTTTTCATTTTTCTTAGAAAGAATTATATCTCTAAAATACGAGTAAATTCCAATCAATAAAAAAACAAAAAAAGGTATCCCAAAAATATAAACAATTTGTATTAAATTATTTAATAACCTTACCAAGAAAATAGGTGCGTTCTTATAGCTTAAAAAATAATCATGATAAAAAAACACTGATGAAAGAAATGTATTATCAATAAATAACGTTGGCCATGAAAATAATAAACCCATAAATAAGAACAAAAATATAAACAGCGATTCCTTTTTAAATATAGCTGAAGAAATCCAACATCCTTTCTTGTCTTGAATCTGATTTTTTTGTAAAAAAGCATAGGTTAAAAAAATTGGTAAACATAGAATAGCAGCATTATATTTAGTACCAATAGTCAAACCAACAACAAATGCTGCAAAACCAATTGAACGAAAAGATTTGCTTTTATTTTTTAATGCTTTTATGCATAGATATACAGCTAGAACTGACAAAAAATTAACTAAAGCAGTTGTTTTAGCAAAATGATTAACAGCTACAAAGCCTTGTGTTAAAGCTAATGTTAAAGCAGAAAAAAGTCCTAACCGTTTAGAATCAATGTTTTTACCAATTAAGTAAACTAAGAATACTGTGAAAATACCTAAAAATGCAGAAAATAATCTTGCATATAAAAATATACCATTTGCAAAATCAGGAAAATCTCTTACTACTTTCAACCAGGAAACTGAAGCAGAATTATTCAGACTAACAAAATCAAAACCAATTAATTTCATAAATAAAAGATAGGGAACCATAACAACTGCTAAAACATAGCGATAAAATGGAGGATGCATAGTGTCCTTGGTAAAAATTGTCTTTTCTCCAATTAGTCTTAACGAAAGATTAACATCTTCATCTACATTCCATCTGTATGGCAAGCCCCAAGAAATACCAAAGGCATTTAGAAAAAAAGAAACTAATAAAATAACAACAATTAATATGCCTATTCTATTTTTCATGTCTAATTATTTAACTGCTTCCAACAAATGAAAACTTAAAAACCTATTTAGAAATGGAACTTTAGTAAAAATTGGTTCCAGTCTCAAAAATGAACTTATTATATTAATAATTTGCGGCGGGAAAAACATATGGTTTTCAATTTTTACTTCAGAAAAGCCTGCATTTTTAAAAACCCTTATCAAGTTTTTCTTTGTACAATTTAAAATTTTTCTTTCTGCGGCCCATTTCCCCTTCTTCTTAAAACCAACTAATAAAAAATGTATATACCAAAAAATACTAAGAGGATTTGATTCTAAACAAACAAACTTACCTCCTTTATTAAGAGAACTATATATATTTTTTGCAACATTATCCAAATCATAAACGTGATGCAAAACCTGACAACAAAATATAAAATCCATATTTTTCAAAGCGCAGGATTCAATATCCATATTAATTATTTTAAGTTGATTTAACATCTGCTCAATTGCAGAAATTCTCTTTAAATTCACTAAAGATTCAAGTGAAATATCAATTGCGTACATATTAAAACCTCTTTTCAAAATAGGAATTGTATACCTACCATCATTACAACCAATCTCCATAATCTTGCAATTCTTTTTTACATTTCTGAATTCCCTTAACAATAAATTTAACAAATAATAAAAATAATGACTATCCTTCTCATGCTCTAGCGCCTCTTTTTTATAATAATTCATTTGGTAATTATACCAACTATTTTTATTCTTTAAATTTATCATTATTTATGAAAGAATTTTCTTTTTATCCATTCCGAAATAATTCTCATTAAAAACTTAAAACCATGCTTAATCACTCGAGACTTAAATTTACCCGCCGCCCTATTTCTTTCATGGCTTGCAATTTCCTTAATTTTAAATCCTTTTCGCAAAGTATTAACCAATAATTCTATCTCTATTTCAAAATCCTTTGACGTATATTTAAAATCTGTAAAAATACATCTTCTAAATGCCTTAAAGCCATTTAACGCATCAGACAAATATCTATTATGTAATACGCCGAATAAATAAGTGAAAATTAAATTACCAAAAGCTCTAATTCTTGTATACTCATCACTTCCTCCATACAACCTAGATCCAATCACCAAACCAACATCGTTATTTTTTTCAAGCGTATCTATAAACTGTGGGAAATCTTCAGCTCTATGTGAAAAATCAGCATCCATCATAATAAGATATTCACCAGTTGTTGCCTCAAAACCAGAAATTAATGCATTTCCTTTCCCGCAGGATCTTTGATTTTTTACTATTTTTATTCCGTATTCTAACGCTACCTGAACAGTACTATCAGTAGAATGATCATCTACTAAAATCACTTCAAATTCGAAATTATTCATTTTGTTTATGGTATCCATAACTTCTTCTAAAACTAAACGTAACGATACCTCTTCGTTCATTGCCGGAATAACTATACTTACTTTTTTCATATCAACCCTTCTTTATTTAATAAATTCAAAAAAACTCATCCCTTTAAAATATTTTGAATTCTTAATCCTAAATCCCATTTCTTTAATAAAATTCGTGATTAAATCATTTGCTCCAGAAAACTCATCATATGCATGATTTAAAAGTAATATTCTCCTACAAACACATATTTTATTTTTCAAATCATCAAATTTGCCTTTCTTAAAAGAAGTGTAACAACCGGATGCTCCAATGGCATCTTCAAAATAGGAATCAACTTCAATAATTTTAATATCATTAAATGTAGATATATCACGGATAAACCTAGTTGCAACTAAACAATCATCCTTCTTAATGTTTGACTGCAAATATTTATAAGCAACAGAATATTCAACTTCGGGTTTTAAAGCACCAAGTCCTATCCTGAACGAATAAAAAAAGACAACAAAGGTAATAATAACAAAAAGTATACTCTTATTTCTTAAATAAGTGTCGAAAAGAAACTTAGAAAAAATAATTATGAAAAAAACATGCAAAACTACTTGATAGCGAGGTCGTGGTAATAAATTAATAAATTCACCTAGGATCATTGTAAAAAGTAAAATAAAAATTATAAAAAACAAATAAGCATTCCGTTGTAAAAATTCTTTGTCTTTCAAAATTGAATATTTTCTATAAATAAAAATTGAAATAAATAATACTATAATGCATAAAAGAACAATTAATAATCCATAATTAAGCGATGAAAGCTCCTGAGAGTTTAGAAAATATGGATCCGCTCCAAAAATGGCAGCAATATTTCTTAGAAAAATTCCTATATGAAAACCAAAAATCTGAAAACCTCTTAAGTCAATATAGTCAGAGACATTTGTAGCATTAAAATTTATTTGTTTATATGCAACTAAAACCCACGGGGAAAAAACTAAAATCATAAAAACCTGTCCAATTACCCAACGAAAAATAGCTGTTATTCTTCTTCTTTTTGTAAATAAAAAGTAAATACTATGGGCAATAATAACAAATAAATTGTAATAAAACATATACAAACTAATCAATGCAACAATAGCATAAAAAAAGTACAAACTTATTTTATTATCATTTTTTATAATTTTAAACAATAAAAATGTTGCCAAAAGAGCAAAAAAACCAGAATCAATATAACTCCTAGCATACCCTGAAGCCCAAATCAATAATGGCGAGAAAGAAGAAATTGCAACACCAATTAATGCGACTTTTTTTCCAAAAGCATCTTTAACCATAAAATAAATCAATACTACGGTAGCCAAACCAAACAAAATAAAATATAATCTTACGTAATGAATAGAAAATAAATTAGTCCAAAAATATAAGAAAATGTATGATAATGGAGGGAAAACGTCGGTTGTGCAAACATTATGAATTAATTCTCTCAATCCTAATGTAACCCGAAAAATCCTTGCTTCATCTCCAGAAAACTCTTTAAAAAAAGTAAGTATTCTTAAAAAAGCACCAAATACTAAAATAAATGCAAAAAATGCCCTAAATTTAATTTGTTTCCTTATCATGATTTAGTTTAAAAAATAATTTAAAATAAGAAATAACAGTAACTAAACACTTCATCTTACTCTTCCCTTTTCTAAAATTGCAATGTAAAACCATAGGAATTTCTACTATTTTTGCTCCCAATTTATTAAATTTTATTAACATTTCAGCCATACAAACAAATCCTGATTCCGTAATTAAATTAGTGCCGTAAAATTCAAAGGCTTTTTTCAAAAAAGTTAGGTTATATGCTCTATAAAACGAACTATACGTATTAACGCCTATAATTGGAAATAATGTCTTTAGCATAAAATTTGCAATTTTGCTCAAAATAATTCTACTATACGTCGTCCCAAGTACTGCTCCTTTATTTGCATAACAAGAAGCAAGCGCGATGTCGTTTTGAGATTCAATAGCATTAATCAAATCACCCATTATATTTAAATTACTTGTATTATCAGCTTCTTTAGTTAATATAATTGATTCTTCTTTTGCAGAATCTAAAACTAAACGAAAACCCAAATTAAACGCATTACCAACTCCTTTATGAATATCGACATTAATTAATTCAACGGGGTATTTATTTCTAAAACTTTCTATAATCGTTTTAGATTTATCCGTGCTACCATCATTCACAATATAAAGCTTATAATCCCTATTTAATTCCAGCATCTTTTTGTGGGTATTGATAAAAAGTTTTTCTAGATTTTCCTCTTCATTGTAAGCCGAAACGATAATAAGAATATCTCGATTTTTCATCGATTCCTCTCTAAATCTTTCAATAATAAATCTATCCCTTGAGAAAAACTGATTTTTGGTTCATAGCCTATTAGTTTCTTGGCTTTACCAAGATCAGGAATACGTCTTTTAATTTCTTCATACAAACCAAATTCTTTTTTTATTTCTTTAAATTTTAATTTGGCTTTCTTGTTATGATTAATTTTATTCCAAATAATTCTTGCCGAATTTATAACACTTATCTCTTCATCATTACCAATATTAATTATTTGGCCATATACCTTGTTATTCTCCATGGCAAGAACAGTTCCTGTAATAATATCACTGATATAAGCCATTGATCTAGTCTGTTTTCCATCACCATGTATTACTAAATGTTTTTTATCAATTGCCGATTTAATAAAAATTGGAATATGGCCTCCGCTCCAATGAGAACGAGCCCTGCCACCATATGCACCAAAATATCTCAATATTACATATTTTAAATCAAAACTAGCTCCATAAGAATGAATCAGGTGTTCTGCCATTAGCTTGGAGATAGCATATGACCATCTTGGAATTCTACCACTTCCAATTACAACATCAGATGTCTCATTAAAAGGCAACTCATTAGAAGATCCGTATATGTCTGATGTTGAAGCAAAAATAAATCTTGCGCTATTTTTAACGGCTAATTGAAGAATATTTTCCGTACCGCGCACATTTATATTTAGCGTTTTTAACCAAAGTTTTTTATCAGAATTCTTCTTAAAAGCCGCCAAATGTAAAACATAATCAAATTTGTTTTTTAATGAATTAAGTTTTTTCTTATCCATTATATCTATCTGTAAAAACTTAAAATTTTTATTTTTGAAATTATGAGACACAGTACTTAGTTTACCAAACACTAGGTTATCTAAACCATAAACCATATAACCTTTTTCTAAAAGCTTGTCGCATAAATATGAACCAATGAATCCGGCTACCCCTGTTATCATTACAGTCTTTTTCATAATTTATTTTTCTTTGCAACAACTGTGTAATTATGAGTAAAATATTTATCCCAATCGGTTTTATCTAATAAAAAAGCAACTGAATTCACTAAAAAATTACTCATAAGAATTAAAGGCATTAATATTATTTTAAAAAATGAAAGAATTATTCGTTTAAAATTTACTCCTTCTCCTTCAAGAAATAAATTATTATTCAAATAAATATTGACCATCAAAGCTTGTTCGACAAAAAAACCTCCATGACGAAAGCATTCGCACACGTCAAACCCGCTACTTTTTAATATATACTTTAAGCCGTTTGCTGTGAATCTATAAAAATCATTACTTTTATCATGTATCGGATAAGTTTGTGGACATGTAAGAATAATAATTCCATCCTTCTTAAGAATACGGTTTGACTCGTTTAACAATAATTTATAATTGTCAATATGCTCTATTACTTGGCTACAAAGAACAACATCACAAAACCCATCTTTTAATGGAATTTCCTTTACATCTGCAAATATATCTGGCTTTTTTTTGTCTTTATCAACAAAAAAAACCGGTTTTCTTGCGTTAAACAAATCGATTCCCAAATAACTATCTATAAATTCTTTTATCAAATAAAAATATGGTTTCGTGCCACACCCTAAATCAACAAGCTTGCCATTCGCATATTTTTTTGCAGCTTTAAAAATATATTTTTTTAGAAAAAATGTATGTAGATATTGCGGGTGAAGAATATTTGGTTTAAACTCATTTCCAGTAATAAAAGAGACTATTGATCGATAAAGAAAATTTAACTTACAAAACATCATTTGTAATTGTTTCATAAAACATTTCAAGCTTCTGTATATTGCTTTTTACTGAAAACATTTCCATTACACTTTTTTTAGCATTCTCTCTACAAAAATATAGATTCTCCTTATTTTGCAAAACTTTATCTAAAACATTCTGAATACTTAATGAACTTTGCTTTTTAGATAAAAACCCATTGAAACCATCGATAATTACTTCTCGATTTGAAGGAATATCAGAAACGATACAAAGCCTTTTAAGAATCATTGCTTCGAGTAAAGCAACGGATAATCCTTCATTTAAAGAAACAAGGACGAATATGTCGCAGGCATTTATTAACTCTAAAACATCTTTCCTTTGCCCCAAAAGAAAAATATTATCCTGCAGGCTCAATTCTTGTATCATATTGCTAAGTTTTTCTTCCATACTTCCTTCCCCAGCAATAAAAAGTTTCACCTTAGATCTACTTTCAACAATTTTAACCATCGACTCAATCAAATATTCGTAACCTTTCTGCACCTCTAATCTACCTACGCTAATAAGCATTATTTCGTTATTTTTTACCTTAAGTTCTTCCTTAATACTAACTGAGCTCCTTTTGATCTTTTCGTTAACTCTTCGTTCATCTACATAATTATATATAACATGTACAGGCTTTTGCAATTTTAATTTGGAAATAAATGATTTTTTCACATATTCAGAGACAGCAATAAAACCACAATTAAGCTTTGAACTATAATAATCAATAATTTTTCTTTTAAAAGAATAATTACCTGAATTATCTTTATCGTAATCGGGATATTGAAAAGTTGTCACAATTCGCTTGAATCCTAAAATTCTCCCAAAGATTCTTCCATAAATATTTGAAAAAAACAATTGAGTATGTAAAATCCCAATTGAATGTCTATATTTCCTGAAAACATTCAAAAAACCCTTAAAAAAATTATATAAATCAAAATTATGCCTCATTCCAAAGAAATATACCGGAATATTATATACATCTAAATCATTCAACAGCTCTTTATTATTAAATAAACAACAAACTATATTCTTAAATTTTTTTTTATCAATGTTAATTAAATCATTAACCAATCTTCTTTCTGCCCCCCCAGCTCTTAAACTTTCAATTAAATGTAAAACAGTTATCACAATTCTCTGCCTTTTTTCAAGTGATACTTTTAAAAATTGCTCTTGCTTTTTCATAATCATCGAAATCATCTATTTCAGCCCACAATCCCGATTTAATATCAATACCGAATAAATTAGCGTCATTTTTGGCTATCTTACCAATCTCAATATAGCAATAACTATTATTTATTCCATGTACAATATCTCGATCTAAACAGCTTATCATTTCCTTTATAAAAAGTTTAGATAACTTAACAGGACCTACGGCCAAAGCATTACCTTCAATATCCCAAGACATATTCTTTATACAAAAATCCTCTTGATTCACTAATGCTCTAACCATCCTAGAACCTTTTGAGTCTTTTGTCACATCCCTGTCAATTATAATCGCATTGCTAAAATTACTTTTTTTTAAATTAATAAGAACGCTAGCATCAAACAATAAATCTCCATTGATATAAATTACATCATCATTTAAAAAATTCTTTGCAAGCCAAAATGAATAACCGCTATTGGTATCTTTAAATTCACCATTAATAACAATCTTTATATTTAAAGATCGAAATTTATCTCCAATTTTTTTAAGAAAACTAATAACTTTTTCATATCTATATCCTAATACAATCACAACATCACTTAAACCACTTCTGCAAATCGCTTCCAATTGATATTCTAATATCGATTTGGAGTTTATACTTAACAAACACTTTGGAATTTCATTTGTTAAGGGCAGTAATCTTTTACCGCCTCCTGCTGCCAAAATTAATACTTTCATTATGTCTTTTTAAACTCCTCTATATTCATTTTATATACAACTACTTTAGCCCCTGTATAATTATCATTAACATATACTGCTTCCAGAAAAGAAGCATATATCTTAATTTTATCATTTTTACTTTTCAACATAATAAACAATTACCTTTGCCCCATTGTATGAATCGTTAACATACACAGGTTTCAAATATGGATGCTTGTTTTCTTCATTAAGTAAGATTTCCAGTTCTTTACTCTTCCAACGCTCCTGAATAATAAGATAACAAGGCTGATTTATATCAGAAGCTATAATCAATATCTCTTTAAGATTTAAAGACTCGTTTGGAATCCACCTACCTGGCTTTCGAACTAATATGTATTCGCGCTGAGCATAATAATCAAGTACTCTTACTGTAGTAAGTAGCTTTGCATTCTCAGGTAAATTATCGCGTATCCAAAGGCCAGTCTCTTTGTATTCTGATTCATATATTGGTAAAATCGGAAAAAGATGGATATAGGTCGGACGTAATGTAAGAATTAATAAAATTACAATGGTTGAACAAATGAACTTTTTTCTCCAACGCTTTGAAATATTTTCTAATCCTGCGGACACTAAAATTATAAAAATCGGAACTGTTGAAATAAAATATCTAGATAAAATATCAACCAAAGGCAAAGCTAAAATTGGCGTTAAGAAAAATACAAAAAGAAAAATATAACCATTGTCTTTATGCTTAATATAGTTTCTTTTTATTACTGCCCATATCGCAAAAGGAACTAAATAAATATACAAAACTTTAGGTAACGATATACAGAATACTTGCTTAATATTCCTAAAATATTTAAACACAATCGCTTTAAAATTATAAAACAAGACTCCACATATATTAGCAAAATCATTACGAACAATAGTTAAAGATTTATCAGGCACTACATCTATTGCGATATTAACTACATGAGGTGAAATTAACCATTGACCTGTTTTCACATAAAGGTAAAACATGTATGGAAATACTAAACAAATCAATCCACATAAACTCAATATAATACGAAAAAAAATCAATTTTTTATTTCTTTCTCCACGAATAAATGAAGTAATTATAACCAAAGAAAACCAAAGTAATCCATGTAAAATTGCTTCATTTCGTGTTAAATATGCAAAACCAAAAACACAACTTGTAATAAAATAATCTCTCAATCTTCCATTATTTAAGGTCTTCCAAGCTAAATAAATCGCGGAAGTTAGAATCATCAGGTAAGTAGCTTCTGACATAACTTGAAAAGAATACCTTGATACCCAAGGATACAACATCGTAAGCACAACACTTAAATAAGCTATTTTTTCTGAAAAAATCTCTTTTGCAAGATAAAAAACAGGAAAAACCAAAAGAGCAGTAGCAATAATTGAAACAACACTTCCCAATATATAAACATTAGAATTAATTAACGAAAAAACTGCTATCATGATGGGATATCCAAGTGGCTTAAAATTCTGCACTTTTAGCAATTCTAATGTTTTAATAGCCTTTGCGCTCTCCAAATAATCAGGACCATCTGGACCTAAAGCGTAATTACTTAATAAATAGAGTATCGTGTAACCTAATATAGCGCAAAAAGTTATAATAAATAGTCTTAAATTAAGCTTCATTATATTTTTTTATAAATTTCGTCTTAAAATGGTAAAATAAAATCTTCGGAATTACTGAAAAATTAAACATCAAGTTTAAGTTTTGAAAAGAACTATGTGTACAATTACATAGTTTTGGTATTTTTCCCCTTTCCTTTTTTGCCTCTCCTGAAGAATAAATACGCTTTAAATCATAATCGAATTCCTTAACATTTACAAAAGGTTCTCTCATTTCGCAAAATGAGAATTCACCATCAGAATAAACTACACCAGCCAAAAATTTTGCCAAACATCTCACAAAAACAAGATTACCTTTCAATAGCTCAATATTTCTAAAAAGCATATATTTTTTAACTGCAACTGCAAAGATTGATTCAATAAATGAATAATTATGATTGAAGTAATACCAATTATAAACATCAAGAATTTGCTGAGACAATTTTTTTAGAAGTTTATCTGGAATATTCTTTATACCAGGTTCCAATGGATTACCTCTAATTAATTCAAATGAGTGAAAATCAACCTTAAGATTATTTTTCACAAAACTACCTATTTCAGAAACGTATTCACAATTATCTCTGTTTAATACTGTACAAACCTTGACATATAGCCTTTTATTCTTGCTGCGTAAATTCTGTAACATACGGATTGTTAAAACTGCTTTTTCGAAATTACCATCAACACCCCTAATTTCATCATGAAGTTTTCCAACGCCATCCAAAGATACACTTATGCATAAATCAAGATTTGGACAATTATTTAAAATATCTTTTGTCCTCGAAAGAATATTTTCAGATAATAAGCCGTTTGTCGGAATTGTAATTGATTTTACTTCACAGCAATCATAAAATATTCTTGCTATATCGCTAATATCATTACGCAAGAAAGGCTCTCCACCAGTTAAAACTAACCATTCTAACTTATTAATATTCCTAGCGATCTTTTTAATTTCTACTAGACTTAGACCATCTCCCCGATTAAGTTGTTTCCAATAAAAACAAGTCTTACATCTCGAATTACAACGTTTAGTAACAAAAAAAATTAAATAAATTGGATTTTTAAATTTATTTTTTTTTAATCCATACTTAACAAATCTTGCGAATCTCATAATTATGTTATTTGTTGATCCATCTTTTTACTATTAAATTCATCTATACCCTCCAAAAGACCCAGAAACCAAAACAAGTAACCATAAATTACTAATGGAACTGTCCTTATGACTCTTGAACTACTAAAATTCTTAAGAGCCTTAAAAAAAACTCTTATAGATGCATAACTAATAATTAACGGCCCGAATATAGTAAATAGAAATTTATTATTAATAAAAAATTTACCGTAGGGAATTTTCGATTTGCAAACCAATCGAAACAAAGTACCATTTTTGCCATTTCTTCTCATTACCTCTAGAAATTTTTCTTTAGTTGTTCGATTATGTTTATGAAGGATAGCGAGTTGAGATGTAAAATAAAGTCTAAATCCAGCTGAAGTTGCCTTTGTGCAAAACATAAAATCATCATCGCTGAATCTAATAGAAAAATTACCAACTGATTCAAAAACGCTTTTTCTTACAAGCATGCTATAGGCTGGCAATATCTTCCTACTACCTTCTTGTGCATAAATTGAAAAATTATACCAAACACTAATAAAATATACAAAAGCAAATTCGTTTTTATTTTGATAGGCGTCAACATTAGCACATCCAATCATGTCTACTTTTTTATCTATTAAAATATTTAGCAGTTTTCTTAAAAAATATTTATCCTGAATTATACAATCAGAATCAAGAAAATAAATAAACTCTGATTGAGCAAAACGTAACCCTTCGTTCCTAGCAAAACTAGGACCCGAATTAAACTTTAAACTAACTAATTGTACTGGGTATTTTTCAATGATTTCTCGAGAATTATCACTGCTATTGTCATCAACAACAATTAACTTTAAATTAACATCTTTTTGCTTAAATACACCTTGAATTACTTCTTCAATTAAAAGTCCTGCATTATAAGTAGGAATGATGACACTTATTAAATTACTATTTGTATTCATTTCTTCGCTGTTAAAATAGTTTCTGAAAGAAAATTAAGTATATTAAAACGCGGAATTCCAAAGAACTTATGTCTTTTTACCATATCGCAATTACTACACAATGAAAAATCTTTTAGTTGGTTAACTTTCATTTTATATCTAAGTTTCTGCATATCTTCACTATTCCAAGCATTCGCAATTTTAATTTCTCCAATTTTTCCAAGTGGATATAAAGCCTCAGTATCAAGACAACATGGTACAATCACTCCATCATAACGAATACTTAATGCGTACCAAAGATAAGTGCATGGACTAAAAAATCGCTTTTTTTCCTTAACATCTTTAAAATGACCTCTAAAATTATGTGAAGACAATAGTCGAAATTCATCTACCCCCATTATCTTTAGGTCCTTCATCAAATTTCTGGATTTCTTACAAGCTTAATTCTTACTATAACCATCAAATAAAATTGCCTGTATAACCACTTTAGGCTTAACTTTATTTAATTCTCTCCTTATAGACAAAAAATTCTTAATTTTTTCTAGCACTATTTCAAATTGAGCTGGTCTCCTCATTCTTTCATAGACCTTTTTATCATACCACTCAAAAGAAAAAGTTATTTTGTCAATTTTGGTATTAACTAAACTTTTTGATAACTCCGAGTTTAACATACTTGCATTTGTATTTAAAAGACAATTCAAACCAGAATTCTTGACATAATCAATCATCGTAATAATCTCCGGGTGCAACAGAGACTCTCCGCCAAGAAACAATTTAACATCATAAGCAAAATCCTTTATTTCATTAATAATAGTTTTAAATAAAGTGATTTCCATATACCCCCTAACTGAATTGTTTAAATTACTCTGGGAGCACATACGACACTTAAGATTACATAAATTTGTTGGTTCCACCCAGATACGCAAAGGTAAATATGGACACTTTTTTAATAAGAGCTTATATGAAATTAATGCCTTGGTTAATGTACTTATAATATTCAATTTATTCATTATTCAAATAGAATATCAGCTTAATTTACTTAAACTCTTAGTATTCCTATTGAGCATCTAATACTGTTTGATAGACCTTTTCTATAGAACAAGCCATATCATAGGATGAAAACTCTTTTAACGAACGCTCTCGTGCTTTTTTCTCGTACTCTAGACATTTATAATCATTCTCTAAAAGACTATTCAAAGCATTCACAAAACCATCAATATTGCCCATCTCAACTAGTATGCCTGCATTACCAATAATCTCCTTATTAACAGGCGTATCATAAACAACAATAGCTTTACCCATGGCTAAATAATTTAATAATTTTCCGTTTCCCTCTGCAAGGGTTCGTTTAGGGCTAATTAAAATATTGCACAATGAAAGATATTTATGTGCCAAACTATACTTAATGCCACCCGTAAAAGTAAAATAGGAATCCAACCCCATAGAAACAACTAAGTCTTGATACTTTTTTTCAGGAAAACCCATAATTAAGAAATGTATATCATTACGTTGCTTTAAAATCTTTTCAGCAATCTTAAGTAAATCATCAGCACCCTGGGTTGGTAATAATAATCCTAAATAACCTACAATATTCTTATCCTTTGGCAATTGAAGTTCTTCAAAAAGCTTTTTTTGAAATCCAACCTGAGGATTAAAACGATTATTATCAATACATTCTTTACACAAGAAAACCTTTTTACAATCAACACCGTATTTTTTTATAATCTTTTGCTTGCGTGAAACATACCAGCTAATCAAGGCATCAACATGATGATCAATAAATTTTTCTAACGCATAAAACAATCTCACAATAAATGCACTTCCTAAACTAAGCTTTCTTTCTTCAATCATATCTACAAGAAAATCCTGCGTATCAATAATAACAGGTATTTTAAATATCTTCGAAACAAGAATACCAATTAAACCACCTTCATGTATGTGAGCATGGATTATATTAGGTCTAAAAGAAAAAGTAATAAAAACACACTTGAAAAATAACAAAATATCTAGTATGCAAAAATTATAGGAAGGCTTACTATATGCATTCTTAAACCAAGGCAATCCAATTGAACGAACTATATCGACACCTTCTAAGCTTTCACCTAGTCGATAAGCAACAACTTTAACTTTATGTCCTCTCTCAACTAAAGCCCTATATTCTTCAAGTACTTTAACTCCAAAGCCACGATCAATATAAAAAGGCCGTGGTGCAATCATCATTATTTTATACATTCAAATTTATAACCTTTTATCTATCATGTCGGCTAAACAACCAAAAGAAAGAATAATTAAAAAAGAAACAAAGAATAATACTGTTTTATCCGAGATATTCCCGACAAATATATCAATGATCACTGCAATAGAAAAAGCTAAGAAAAGAAAAAAAGATAATGGAACAAATATCTTTAGGGGTGAAAAATACATAATTGTACGAACAACAAGCTGAATAAAATTCAAAGTATCTTTTAATGGCTTGATCTTAGAAACACCAACTCTTTTTTTATAGTTTATAGGCACATACTTCACCCTATAGTTATTAGTTATGAAACTTAGAGTGATCGTTGTGGTAAAAGAAAACCCTCTAGGTAATATTCTTCTAAATTGCAAAACAAGATCTTTTTTTATTATTCTTAATCCAGAATTCAAATCAGGGATTCTCTCTCCAGCTAAAAAATTTGCTAATTTTGATATTGCCCATTTAGCTGGTTTTCTTAAAAGAGGGATATGTACATTCTCGCCAATTCGAGCTCCAACAATCATATCAAAACCACCTATTTTACTAAAAAGTATGGCCAAGTCATGGACAGAATATGTTCCGTCAGCATCAATTATTGCAACATATTCATAAACAGCTTTACTAATGCCAGAAAGCAATGAATAGCCATAACCCTTTCTCTCCACATTTCTAATAACTTTAATCACACTATTAAATTTTTGCAATTCATTTTTTGTGTTATCAGTTGAACCATCATCAACTACAATTATTTCATTATTAATTTTCTTTTCTTCTAAGAAATTTATAATGTCTGAAATAGTATCGTAAATGCTTCCTTCTTCATTGTAGGCAGGAATAATTACTGATAAATTATTTTTAATCAAAGGTATTCCCTTCTGTTATCCAATCATAAATTTGATCAAAACCTGTATTAATTTGTTTGAAGTAATTTCTTATAGTAATTATTGGGTAAGTAAATCCATAAAAAGCAAGTAACAAATAATCTTTTTTAAAAATAACCAAAAAAGTTAAAAATATAATTATGTAGTTACTACTCCATATAAAATCAATCTTTCTTACATATTTTCCAATCTTACTTGTTTTATTAGCAAATTTATTTTTTAAATTAGGGTCTAATTCTTTAGAATTATTCAAACGAAACTTTACTTCTTTTTTCCCCGCTGTTAATACAGTATTTATTTTTAAATTAAAAAAATGCTTACTGGCGATGTAACCAATGGCAGCAAACACACCACAAGAAAAATAAAAAATATGCCCTTGCGTAAAATAAGAAGAAAACCCTATGGATAGGAAAATAATTGGAATTACGCTTTCAAACATAATTTTATCCAAAAAAGAACCTTTTAAAGACAAACTTTTATTTAGTCTTGCGATATCACCATCTATCCAATCCGATAAAATAGTTACTTGCAATAATAAACAGCCTATAAGCTTCAGTATGTATATATCAAAGAATAATAAAAAAGCTCCTATTATGCCAAAGATTATGCCGTAAATTGACACCTGATTAGCAGTTAATTTCAACCAAAGAGCAAGCTTTAACAATGGATATTCTAAATAATAACAATAAATCGTTCGTGTTATCCAATCTACCCTTCTATTGATTACACGTTGATTTTTCCATTCGTTTCTAGGTCTTCTAAATTCTTTGAACTCTCTATAAGTAAGCATCTTTCTTATTTTATTATAATATATATATTATATAAGCAAAAAATCAGAAGTAAAGAAATTTCGTTTATAACAAATTTGTTCAAAATTGTAACATTATAATCAATCTTTCTATAAACGCAAAAACAGTATTGTAGCTATAACAAACTGCTATACAATAAATTACAATAAATGCAAAAAATCAATTTGTTAAAAAGATGCCTTCCTTTTTAAGGACTATTTAAATTTGAAGCTCTTTTATGTATAAACATTCTTGAAATTGAAAATAAAATATCAAGTTCGCTTAAGTGTAACAATTTAGATCCACATATATAAATTGAAGCTCCAAGAATTATTATTGCGAATATTTGAAAGAAATTCCCTAACAACGAATCTAAGCCAAATAACTTTATAAAGACAGCGCTAATAATAATAGTAACAACGAATAAAAAAATGTTTAACCAGCAAATCTTCTTAAAGTTTTTACTAGTCAAAATCTTTTTTATAGGAATATACTTTTCAGTAGAAAAAATATTAATTATAAACTCAATCGGAATTGAAATCATCATCGCAAATATAATCCCATAAATAGATAAGGACCTATATAGAATAATACTTATCAAAATTAAACACACTTGAGAGATTATCTTTGCTTTGTTAATAGATTTAGCATCTCTATAAGAAAGCAAAACTCGTACAATTATTGAATTCGTATTTAAAAAAAGTGCGCCTAAACACATTATAAACAATGAAATAGATATTTTGATTGCCATAATCTCCTGAAATTTTCCATGAAATAGTAAAAGGAAAATCAATTGAGGACTTAAAACAGCAATAAAAATTATAGTGGGAGAAATAACAAAGTTAGAAAGATTGATTACTTTAGAAATATAATTAACTAAGGAATGTGTTTCGAATTTGTTCTCATTAATTTTTCGAACCATATTAGGATGACATATCGTTG
>Ga0075115_10000674_pt1 | contig 16986 bp, 30 predicted proteins | sample AntAceMetag02UKH_FD_69785 | JGI IMG/M metagenome (GOLD analysis project Ga0075115, IMG submission 69785) | Saline lake microbial communities from Ace Lake, Antarctica - Antarctic Ace Lake Metagenome 02UKH | ecosystem: Environmental > Aquatic > Non-marine Saline and Alkaline > Saline | place... | reverse complement strand
ATGAACTTCTTTCATAAATTCATCAAAGTTAGGAATCATTTTTTCATCTGCAATAAATGCATTTTTATGAGGCACAGGATTTCTTTCCATTTGTTTTCTAATAAGTCCTGCAGACATTTCACGAGAATACATATAAGTTTTATAATTTTCGAATATTTTCTGTAAGAAATAGCCGAATGTAGTTTTACCTGCACCGCTTGTTCCTGTAAGTAATATCGAAGAACCACGTACCATTCCGCCATCAGTTGACCAAAAGTCATCAAGTAAATCATTTCCAGTACGAATTGTTTGCTTTGTTGTAAGAACAACGTCCGAATAATTTCTAGCTTTAGTTTTCATGGTATTTAATTTTTTATGGAGATTCGTATTGCAGTACATAATCAATTGCGTATGCAAATCCGTTATAATCTCTTTTAGGTTTCGGGAGAGATGATATGTTTACGACTTTAAGTTTCGAGATATGAAATTCATGTCTTTCCCCTAAGCCAAAGTTTTCGCCCCTAGACCATCCAGTCATAGTGACTCCATCTCCCTTGTAATATTTTATTCCTTTGTATTTGTCAGCTCTAATTGATTTTGGGTCCCAACCTGGGCCAATTTCAATATCCTCGATGATAACGATTGAGCGAGAGCCTTTTTTGAATTTAATTATTTTGTAAAGTCCTTTATCGTTATAGGTAATTGTTATTCCGTTTTTGATTTGTTTAAATTCCATATCATCTCTTTATTATATATACGAGGGAAATAGAATTGTTTGCGTAAATACTTAAATTATTTTAATAAAAAAAGAGGAAAGCAATAAAGTTTTTCCTCTTTTATATAAAACAAATAAAATTAAGACAACAACATCTTATTTCTATATACGTAATGTTTATATAAATGGTTTCAACTTTATTCCATCTCTGTAAATTCGATAATCAACTCTTCAATTTTAAGATATTCTTCTGTATCAATATCATCAGAGAAGATATTTATGTTCATTTCGATTTGACTGATCATATCACTTGCTTTTGCCATAGAATTCAAGTCGTCTTTAAATCCCCTTTCTAAAGAGGCAACTTCTTGTTGCAGTTCTTCAAAGTCAATATCGTAACATATACTTATAATTTCTTTCAGTATACTCTTAGCCTTTTTCAATTGTGCTTTATCTGTCATAATGATCTAATTTTTTCAATATATATGACAAAAAAAGCATTTATTGATCGAATGTGTAATCCGACCAAAAAATAGTTTCTATTTCTTTTCCTTTTGCGTGAATATATACTTGATCATTTGCGCTGTATCCAGATTGAATTCCTGCTCCGTCAAATTGAATTTCAGTTGTGGAACCATCTTTAAATACTATAACATATAAAATATCATAATATTTTATGCTATGGTAGGTTTCATTATAAACTTGTACAAATATCTGGATGTCCTGATGAGTTGTATCTGCAGTTACGGGGAATTGATCTCCTAAGTAATCAACATAATATATTCCTCCCAAAGGGTCATAATCATAGATTGTATCCAAACAAGATAATGTGTCATCAACCAAAGCTATTCCCACACAGTGGTGAAAGAATAAGTCTGAATCATAAAAACCATAACGAACCGAATTCGGTTGTTCCCAAGGGGAAATAGTTATCGATATAGACTCTTGTTCTTTTGTACAAGAAAAAAATACCAATACAATTACTAAGAGAATTAATATTTTTTTCATAGTTGTAAATTTAAATTATTATTTAATTTCGAAAATTGGAAATATAACGTAGGTTCCTCGATAAGGGGCAACTGTTTGTGCCAGCATTGTTTTCTCGCTGATTATAATTTCGAACTCTTTGGCTCTCAAAATTATTTCGTCTTCAGCTTGCTTTTGATTATCGCACTTGGCTACTAATTCCCAGAGGCCATTGTTATCCACTTTGAACACTCCTCTCTTCTCTAAGTTATTAAGATTAACATCAGGTTTTTTACCATACTTGGCAACCATTTGTTTCTTCTTCATCTCAACAAACATGTTATCTGTTTGTTCCTGAGATTGCTTAATGTTTTTATCGTTGAAACAAAAAAGTTTCTCTTGGGAGCTTTCGTGAATTTTAATATCTTTTAACCAGGGGTGTTTACTTTTCATAATATCTATTTTATGTAAATATAAACAATCCCCTAACTAAAATCAATATAACATTAATTCTTTTATAGAAACTTCTTCAAAATATTCTTTCATTAAATTTCTCGCTCTGAACAGAGCACTCTTAATAGTTCCCACAGGAATTTTTGTTCTTACGGCAATTTCATCATATGAAAACTCATCGAAATACCTAAGGTAAACTATGTCACGAATAGATTGTTTCTTAATTGAATTTACAATTGCTTCTTTTAAGATATCTATTCTCTCTGTTTTGCCAATACATTCCTCAGGATTCAAACAGCTATCAGCAAATTGATGAGTTATAACTACACCATCTGAGTTTACAGAACTGCTAATATTATTTACGAACAGTTCTCTTTTTTTACTTTCTTTTCTCAAGTAATCTCTGAAATGGTTTGTTGCCACGCTGTTAATCCAAGTATATAATCCTGCTTTATCTGGATCAAAACTTTCAAGTTTGGTATAAACTTTCATGAAAATTTCATTAACAAGGTCGTCCGCTAAGAACTCGTCTCTAGATGCAATCATAAGTTTCACCCTAATTTTCTTGTAATACTTATTATAGATTTTTTTGAAACCGATTTCTTTATTACCAGTTAAAAATTCTTTTAACAATAAAACATCTTCTTTTTGTGATTTAGTTTTCATATTTCTTTTTTTGGTTCAACAATATAGAAATTTGCGATTTGCGAATTGCAAATATAACATTTTTTTTTATATATGCAAATTTATTTTGTTTTAAAAAGGGAGACCTAAATCTCTCTGTCAATTTATAGTACGATGCGTTTAGAATTGTTTGCGTAAAAAAGCTTTTTATTTTTTTAAGCTTTTGGTTTTATCTTTGGAAAAGGTATGTGTTTTGGCAACTTCCAAGGGTCATCACTTGGATTTGGTTTAATTAAAGGTTTCTTTATAGGGAGAACCTTTGGTTCTTTTATGTCTGGGTCTGAATTCATATTCTTCATTTTAGTAAAGGTAATAATTCTTTCTCAATATTTTCTATCTTTTTTATTCTAATTAATTTTATATTACTTTCAATACAAAATAAATTTTTTATCTGATCTCTCTTTTTAGTTTTTCTCAAACCTTCTTCACCACCAAAAAAACTTATAGCTTTCTCATGTTGAATTCCATCAAATTCGATACATATATTTTGTTTAGGTAAGTAAAAATCAAATAAAAGTTTATTTTCATTAACACACTTTTCAAAACTATATTGTGTTAAAAAATGTATGTTATTAAAATTTAAAAAGTTCATCACCGCTTCCTCTCCTTTTGATATTTGACATTTTCTACATCCACTACCTTTTAAATGTGAATTAGCTTCCTGTTCAAATGGACCATGTGTAGGACATATGATTTTTATTTTTTCAAGCAATGTTTTATATTTTGAATCTGTGTAAATATATTTGTCTCCGTGTACTTTTTTGGCTCTTCTGATAAATTCTTCAAGAGTTATTCTTCCTTTAATCCCTCTCTTTTCGTAAGAACAACGATTGCATCCATTACTTTTTAAATGAACATATGGTTCTTGCTCAAAAATTCCATGTATTGGACATATGATCTTTATTTTTGTTTTGCTGTTTACATATCCTACCAAAGAATAATCATATTTATTTTTGTGAATCTTTTTCGCTCTTTTTATAAACTCTTTTAAACTTAATTTTTTATCATTTCCAAGGTTTATTTTTGAACATATTTGACAATTACATCCCATTAAATGATGAGTTGGTTTTTGTTCAAAAACTCCATGTGCTGGACATATGATTTTTACTTTTGTTTTACTGCTTATATATTCTACCAGAGAATAATCATATTTATTTTTGTGAATTTTTTTCGCTTTATCAATAAATTTTCTAGTTTTATCTTTCATACATTTTATTATAAAAAAATGAAAATTTTCATAAATAGACAAACTATGAACTTTTATTTGAAAAATTCACATATTTCCCCATAAGACATTTTAGATAAATCCATAATGATTTTTGGTAAATTACTAGAGTCTGTGGCAACAGTTTTCAAAAAGTCTGCCCATAATGTAGGGGAGAGTAGATAATGCCATATTTCAAAATAATATTTATTGCTTTCTGAGAGAATATAATCCATTTCTTGATCTGTTACATTTTGGGGGAGACCATGAAGTGTTAAATATGTTATAGCTCCCTTATTTAATTCATGTAACATTACAGGTAAATTATTGCCAGTTGCTTGAATTGTTGTTTCATCTACTACTTGACAGCTTCCCTGAGACATTGGATGCCCATGATTTATTTCCTGGACCATTGCATCAATTGGATTAATCCAAAATGAAATACTTGTAAGAGCAGAGTACTTATCATATAAATCTATTAGAAGGGGGTTTATTTGATTTATCTCGTCTTTAATTAGAAAATATATACTAGACCATACCTTTATTGAACTCCCTTGAATTAGACCATTTAAAATGATTTGTTTATCTATTTCATTTTGAAGTTTATGATAATGATTTTCATTTTCTGTATTGAGTTCGAGCTCTTCATCCTTAAACTCACTTTCACAAGTCCCCTCAAAAGTTTCAAGATCAACATTGAGTAATATATGTTCAGGTATATCATAAAGATTCTTTATTGTTTTAATAGCTAGTATTTCCAATTCCTCCTTATGTTCACATTCAATATTTTCAATTTCACTAGTAATTTCGATCCAGAGATTATAAATTAGAAAATTCAATTCATTAGAAGATAAATTATCTGGAATAGTAATTCTTTTTTCAAATAAATCTTTGCATCTATTAAATTCAGTATTTAAATAATTAATAGAATTTTCTTTATATGGAGAAGTATTATTAAACGGATACTTGCCATTTTGTATTTTTCGCAAAAGGTCATGTCGTATGTTCATCTGGTAAAGATAAGAAAAAAATGGTATATAAAAAAGCCCCTTATGGGGCTTTATTATTTTTTAACTTTTTTTAATGTCATCGCAATTATGCTACTAACTACAGCAGCTATACCTCCAATACTACGAACCAAATAGAATTATCTACTTCTAATTAATTTAACTGCTTTGTGGAATACTTTACTTGAAATTTTCTCAGGCAAAGCATTGGAAAGTCTTGTTGAAGTTTCTTTATAATTTTCACCCTCAATTTTATCAATTAAAGTAGAGAATATTTGAGATTGTCTTAAAATTTCTTTGTCAAATATTTCTCTTTTAACTTTGTTTTCTTCTTCTCTTTTTTTAGATACAATCTCAGTTTTTCTCAAGATATGTTTTACAACCTCTTCAGAACAACCCCATTCACTTTCAAAATGCATTACAAGTTCATCTTGTGCATCTTCGACATCCATATAATACATTGTATTTCTCTGGTCGTCTTTTTCAAAATCATATTTCCAAACTCTTTGAAATAATTCATTATCTGCATTTTCTTCTGAAAGGAAATATTCAGTACCTTTTTTATAATTATTTCCTCCAACACCCCATGATGAAATTGTATATATATCTAGGTAATAAGTACCATTTACTAAATCAAAATCTTTTAAATTAGTAAAACCACTATCAAGGTAAAAGAAAAGTTCTGAGGATGAGAAATTATCTTTAATTTGTTCATCTTCATTTTCATCACAATCAAAATCGTTTAATAAATCATCTCTTTCAACTTGTATTTCGATTTTTTCTACAAAAGTTCTTGGACCAACGCCCCTAGGTGTTGTGGTTTCGTCTGTACTTTCTAAAATAAATTCTGCTAAATTTACTTTTTCAATTTTATTTGTATCATAATTGATTACAAATACATTTGTTTTTTCTGCTTCTTTTTCTGTCATTTTGAACGACTGCTTATGCCTTTAAGTCTTATTTTGAGTATCTGGCTCACTCACTATTTATATAAAAAGGGAGACCTAAATCCCCCACAACTTAGTATACGATGTAAATAGAATTGTTTGCGTAAAAAAGGAGAAATAAATCCCCTATTATTTTTCTTTTACAAATGTATTTTCAATAAACTCATCGGCGTCAAATTCTTTAGATTTTTGACTTTTAATTTGTTGTAAATCCCCACCCAAAAGAATAATTTCTTCATTACTTAGGTCAAATTTTGCTAAAATATTATTATTATATTCCTTTATCATATTATTAAATCTAAAAAGCAATACAATAAACCATATAATACATACAATTACTGTCAAAGGTAAATATAACGGTACAAAAAAACGTATAACTAAAAATATAATCGGCATAAAATAGTAAAGCAGTTGTAATCCTATTTTATTTAAACTACCATAACCCTATCCTAGAAATATAAATAGCAACCACGCTGTTGTCCTATTAACTAGTTTTTTTTCTATTAACATTAATTTAGTGCTGTTATCCATAATATTTCTTTTTTTAGTTTATAAAAAGGGAGACCAAAATCCCCCACAACTTAGTATACGAACCAAATAGAATTGTTTGCGTAAAAAAGTTTACTTTTATTTAATTAGGCCTAGATGTTGCAGTAGGAGCTAACGCTCCAATGATTACTCTTCTTCTATATAAACAATATCTTTAGGGATAATCCCACTTTGCTCTAGCCAACCAAGTTCGCCTTCAAAGCTTTGTCCCTCTTGTTCTAGAAGTTCTTCATCGTAATCAAAAATTACTACAACTTTTGCCATATCAATTATTTTTTTAATTTATATAAAAAGGGGGCGTTATTCCCCCAGTTAATTATACTACGAAGCAAATAGAATTGTTTGCGTATTATTTTTTTAATATTTTATCGAGTGCATTTGAGACATCATCCCAAGATATTCCAATTCCTGCATCCCCATCCTTTTCCATTTGGTCGAGAACAGCATCAGCAAGCTCATCAGTGAACTTTATTTGTTCATCCGCAGATAACTCCTTATTTCTACTTTCAACCTCTGTTGCTACATCTAATTTGCTCCAAGACCAAATCTTTCTCATTTGATTATCTTCAACAAATTTTAAGATTTTACATAAATCTTTGTAATAATCGTGTTCTTCATCATAGTTAGCTATGACATTTTTGAGTGTTTCAATTTCCGTATACATATTTGAGTATTTTTAGTTCATATTATAGTACGAGGGGAATAGAATTGTTTGCGTAAAAAAGTTTTTTATTTTTTTTTCATATTTACTATTGCAAATTGAAACTTTATGTTGTACATTTGCGTATAAGTTTATACTTTATTTAATATCACGTTAAATTGGTAGCATAAAAACATTAACTATGAGAAGATTTGGTTTTACATATGAAGAAGAGGAGGAGTTCACATTGTGTCCCTGCTCTAGCTATATGTAATTTGCAAGTTACAAGTTACAAGTTAAGCTCAATCTAAAAGGGACACAGAAATGTGTCCCTTTTTTTTTATGTTCTTTTTAAAATGGCACTATCTTCTAATGATTAGGAAAAACGGCTTTCAACCGTTCAATGGTGGGTTTGATTCCCCCTAGTGTCACAATTTTTTCCATGAGTATTTTTTTTTTAGTTCTTATAAAAAGGGGGAGAACCCCCAAATATTTTATTCACAATCAAGAACACAATGTTCGTTTTCGTCTGTCCACTCCTCTTCGCTGATTAAGTAGCCCTCACGATTTACGTAGTGAAATCCCGTAATGTAAACAGTAGACTCACTATGACATTTTCTAAGATGGGTTTCCATTTCCTCTATATAAGTTTCAGGTTCTTCATCAGCATAGAAGAAACAATTTTCATCATCGCATTCCTCAACAGCTTCGCCACTAACAATTGTCCAAACTCGTTTAGGATGTTCCTCTGACATCTTTTTAACATATTCATATTCCTCTTCATATGTTTCAAACATACAACCATCATAAGGTGCATTACCATCTATGTGATTTTTTACTAATTTGTATTTTTCATCAAACTGTTCCTCGGTCAATTGACCTTGTGCTAATTCATTTTCTATATTATATTTTTTATTGGTTTAAAGGGAGAACTCCCATACAATTAAGATACGAAGTAATTAGAATTGTTTGCGTAAAAAAGGGAGATATAATCTCCCAAACATTTATGAAGTTACGGCAATTGTAATCTTAATCAAGCTCTCAGGTATACGACAAATCTTACCCCATTTAATTTGGCTAGTGAACCTTTTGATAAATTCTTTATCTTTTGTATCAACAATAAATTCACCACCACCAACATATTTAACTTTGATAGGGTTTCTATCATAATCAGTTGAGAATGTAGCCTCTGTTTTAGAAGTAACTACCATTGTTTCACCTGATACACTACGCTGTACGCCTCTAAAATCAAATCCTTTTAGAACATCATATTCAAATCCCTTAATTGACCTGAAAAGAAAATTTTCTTTTGACCAAAGGGGAGACATAATTTTATTACTATTTTTACCTGAATACTCAAGAGCGTCTTTTTTACTCTTGAAAGTTCTTTGACAAAGATTATAGCATCCAACTAGAATATCATTAAAATATTCAGATAGGTAATAATATTTGAAACCTACAAAATATCTTAGTGTGAAATTATTTGCTTTGTTGTTATTCTCTTCAATAAGAATAGTAACTGTAAATAAGTTTCCGTCTATTTCTCCTACAACATCTTCTTTTTTCCACTGTCCATATCCATATGAGCAGGAAGCATCAGTAAGCAGATGGTCAACAATAACACGAAGCTTGATTTTAGTTTCAAGGTCTTGCTTACTTATAACTTTTGCGTCAAATTCTTTAGCAAGTTTATTTTTTTCTTCGTAACTATTATTGATTTTTTTATCATAACGCTTTTCAACCACCCATATTTCGTCTCTTTTTTTACGACGTAGGTTTTCTATTATTTCTTCCTGAGCGTTCAATTTTTCGCTTCTCTCTTTACCAACTTTGCTATTATGTTCGTAAATGTCAACCAATTGTTCAAATGATTTCTTTTCCATATGTCTAAATTTTTTAGTGATTAAAAAGGGAGACTAACTCCCAGAGGTTTTAATATCTACTAATAAGTTTACCACCTCTATTTTTTCGTTTTAGTTTTTTGTACAATTCCATTTCTTTTTCTGTAAGTTCGTCATCATAACCGTATTCGTTATAAATGTTTTGCTCACCGCAATTGCCACAAGAAGCAAGAACTGAATTTTCTTTATCTTTCCCTAAATTGTCTTGACAATTAGGACACCTTAAATCACAAGCCATAGTATAATAGTTTTGGTTTATATTATTATATACGAAACAAATAGAATTGTTTGCGTAAAAAGGGAGAACTATTCCCCCACTATTTTATAATTAAATAAATCCAAATCCAACTCCATACTGATATTTGGCTCTTCAACTTCAATATTAATAGTGTTATCACTTTCGTTGTGATATACAACCTTTCCGATTAGGGAGTGTTTATTTGTCATATCAAAATGAAAATCTATAAAATCCTCGTCAGTATGTTCATTGTTGAGGGGGATACACGAAACACATCTTAATACTGTATCTTTCGGACTAAATGCAATTGTTTTTTGTTCTAACATAATTGTTTTTTTTATTGGTTAAAAAGGGAGACAAGCCCCCAAATATTCTAATGTTCAACAAAGCAAACATTTTTATTAGTTATACAATAGTCACAACCTTTACCACACATAATATCGTGATAGCCATTTGTTACGGGACAAATAAATGAACCGTATTTTTCTTTTAGCTCTTCGCAATATTCAATACTACCAAAATTTAAAACTTTGTCATTGATAAGACTAGGTATTAAATTGAAATTTTTATTTTCAGTGATAACTTCAAAGTTGAGAATTTTATCAACCTTTGTATATGCGTAGAAATTGATAGCTGGAAAAGAACTAATTATGCTATCCCACATATCAATATACTCTTGACTATAAAAATCACCACTTGCGTGGATTCTTACAGTTGGTATAGATGTTTTAGACAATTGCTCTACCAATATACTTTTTAAGAACTTAAGATTATTCTTTACCAAGTGAAAATTTGTAGCTCTAAACATCTTAGTTTCGGGATATTGAACTTCGGCTTTTTTAGCGTAACATCTACTTGCACAACTGCTACAATTTAAACAACTTTTACCCGCAGGTAAATCAAAAATCAAAATCTTATATAATTTTGTGTTTCCAGATGTTAACCTTCTAGGGTTAATATAAATACTGTTATAAGTTAGAGACCTACAAATTGTTTTTTTTGTGTAACCAGCTTTAATTCTACTAGTTTTGATTTGTTTTGTTTCCATAGTATACAAATTTTAGGTTAATAATTATTGTTACTTATAGTACGAAGCAATTAAAATTGTTTGCGAAAAATATAATATTATTTTTTTGGGCCACAATTTAATTACTTACCTACAATTATAATACGAACAAAATAGAATTGTTTGCGAAAAAAAATAAAGTTTTTTTTGGCCCAAAAGCTAAGTAGAAAATAGGTATATACAAATGGAGAAATTACAAGAGAAAAAAAAAGAGAAAAAAGCCTAAGCTAATTTCTCTTTTTTTTGTGTGAAGAGGTGGACTCGAACTCACCGACACGAAAAGGTTCAGTTTCCTGCTCTACCAACTGAGCTACCTTCACATAAAACAAATATAGTAAATGTTTTCGTAAAAGTAAATAGTTATAAAAAATAAAAAAAAAAGGTCCACCTCTCCAGATGGACCATATTATAAACTAAAAAACTTTAATCCCTTACTCAAGGGGGCCAAAAAAGTCCTAAGTGCTAAACCTTAGGACCATTATTTGTATACTAGAATCTTATTTTCTTTTTTGCTCTGTTAACTGCAGTCTTTTTTGCGAGCTCCACAAGTTGTAACCATCTTTTAAATTCTCGTTTTTCATCATTGCTAAGCTTATCATTTAAAGCTATGAGAACCTTGTTTGTAATTACAGAATTATTGGAAACAGCTGCTAAAACTCGGAGCGGTAACTTAATTCTTATGGTTAACGTTTTCATCTTTATTTGAAACGTTATTACTTTTAATTTCATCTAACAATCTCGCAACATAGCGAACATCTTTTATTTCAAAATCTTTGATTGTTGCAAATCGAATTTCATCTATAGATGTCATACCATCCATATCTACTCTAACTTCGCCGTCAAAATGTTCATCTATGCAACCTAAAATAACACCTATAGCATTATCTTTTGCAACATAAACTACATGTCCAATTTCATAAGTAGTATCTTTGGGTTTTTCAATTTGAACACCCCTTTTCATATACGGTGTGTACTCCCAAGTTGTATAATTTTCTTTGTTTACTTTTAACATAATATATATATTTTTAGTGAATATTACCTATAGTACGAAACAAATAGAATTGTTTGCGTAAAAAAGGGAGAATTAATATCTCCCTGTTATTATTCTTCTTCTGAATCTTTGTATAATTCTCCATCATAAGGAGAATAGATTGTCCCAGATTCAACTGCACCAGATTCAACAGCCATCAAACCTGCACCAACCTCATAATAAAATTCTAACTCAATTGGTATAGTTGCTATTTCGTGCCTCGCTTCTTTTTCTGTCATACCTGCACCATCCATCAAACATTTAAGTTTATTTGCATAAGCGGTTGGATGTTCTATTTCTGATAAAAACACTTGAAATGAATCGTACTCGTCTGAATTATTTAATTTCTTTCCCATATTTTTTTTATTAGTTAAAAAGGGAGACTTGCTCCCAAATATTATTCTTCTTAGTATTCGTCCTCATCCTCGTCCTCAGAATAGCTGTCTGTAACTTCTGTCATATCGTTAAAATTTCTCACAATTTCAATCGGTACATTAAAGTATTGCTTTGTTTTCGTATCTTTCCAGATTTCGTGTTCTACTCCATCTCCACCATCAAACAATTCTAAATTTGTGGTATCAACTTCTGTAAAATCTATCTCAGGGATTGAGTCACAATCCTCTCCATTATCTTTATACCAATCTTTTGTGGCATCTATAATAACAATTTCCTCTGTGTTTTTGTGGTCAAACTTTGTAACTGAAACATATTCTTTGTTTGTTACAATCAAATTGTAAAATTCTAAGATTTCCACAATACTTTCACATTTTTTATAAGCTTCGTAAACACCTGCATTATCGCCAAGTCCCCAAAACACTATTCTAAAATCAATTTCTTTTTTTGCCATAATATTTTTTTTTATTAGTTAAAAAGGGAGAACAAACTCCCAAATATTTTAATAACTTCCGCAAACATCCCAATTGTCAGTAGGTTGATTATCCATTGCAGCTAATTCTTTTACTCGTTTTCTGTTTTCCCAAAAATCATTATTTTCTTTTATTTTAGATGTGGGAGAAAGTATTTCTTTTGCTTCATAAAGATTAACTAATCTTTTTGATAGCAAAATATTCATTTCTATTGAATTTTGTCTTATATCTTTTGATATTCTGCCAAATTCTATTGCAGTTAAGTTGCTTTTTATATCAGCTTCAATTCTACTAATTGATGTTATAATTTGCTTAAAGCTCCTTTTTTTCAATATCTCCCCTGTTGTCATTAATAATTGGCTCATACTATAAATTTTTAGGTTTATATAAAAAGGGAGAATTACAAATTATCCCTATGCTTCTTATTTCGCTTGTAAGCCTTTTTATCCTTATGGATAGTGTTTCCCTTAGGAAATCCCTTAGTAAGCTCTAATTCGGCTTCTCTGTTACCTTTACGGTTAGCCTTGTGAATATCTTTAAGGGTAACTTTGAATTTAGTTATATGTTGTCGTTTCTTTCGTGCCATAACTTTAAATTTTATTGGTTATACTTATAATACGAGGCAAATAGAATTGTTTGCGTAAAAAAGGGAAAATTTAATTTTCCCAAATAATAGTAATTATATAAACCAAAACATTATTACATTAAAAGGTGAGATGTTAATCTCACCAGATATTAATTTTTATTTAATTTTATTTCGTAAATACAAATATCTCTTTTAACTCTAACTCCACTACCTGCAATTATACTTTCTGCAAGTGAATTACCGAGGCTTTTATCTTCACTCCAATATCTTTTATTATTAAGTTGGTCAAGGTCAGCTTTGAGGTCTTTTATTTTAATTTTAATCTTATACACAAAAGGTTTATCATATGGATAAGCTAGAGACCCAAAAGTTTTTGCCATTGAAGAATATATAGATAAATACACAAAACCAGTTTGACTTTGAAGTGATTTTTTTGTTTTAGCTGAAGTTCTTTTTAAACCCTCACTTAAAACAGGTACTTTTGAACCAGTTCCATGAAATAATTCTACATAAGTTTCTTGATTTTCTTTTAACCATTTATTGAATTCTTTTACTTTTTTCTTATCACAAGCATTAGGATTATTAAAAATCCAATCACTAAAAATATCATTTTTTTGAAAATTATAAATCTTTTCCATAAGAGTGTGCTTTAGTGAATATTACTTACTATACGAAATGTATAGAATTGTTTGCGTAAAAATTATTAAAAGGGAGAGTTAACCCCCGACTATTTTAATATATGAACGCTGTTAATAGTTTTATAGAATGTTCTGCATCTGCTTCTTCTGATGTAATTGTGAAGCTAATACCACTAATATCGTCAACATCTGAAAATTTAAAATCTCCACAATCATACTCTTCACTACAAGCTGTTAAAAGTCTTTCAATTTGATTTTTTCCCTTAGATAAAACGGCAAATACTTCTCCGCTAATATCATTACTAACTAGATAATCTTTATCTGTTAGTGCTTTTTCTAATTTTTTCTTTGACATAGTTTTTATTTTTGTTGGTTAAAAAGGGAGAACTATCTCCCGCTTACTTTTTTATAGTCTGCTAAATACTTATCGTAATTTTGTTTCTTTACGATATTAACATTGTAGCCAACGCTTGTTAATTCAATTTTAAGGTCTGCATACTCTTCCTCTGTTGCAAGCTTGGTATTTTGTACAACGCCTTTATAATTAACTCCGCTGTGTTGTCCTACGTGCATATAACTTGTTACATTTCCAGTTCTATCAGAAACTTCGTGAGGCATAACAGCAATTATATCTCCGTTTTTAAATTTTCTAAATGCTACATCTGTAACGTATTGGTCAATCACAATTTTTTCAAGTCCATGTTTAAACATATCTATACAATCGTTTTCATTTCCATAATGAAAATTCCACTTGCCAGAATATTTATTTATTCTCAAGTCATCAATTTTTGCAGATAATTTCGGTTCTACAAACCTGCAAAAGACTGTAAATAAATTATCGTGTTCGCTTGGTAGTGTAACTGTTAATAATCCTACCTTTGTTAATATTGTCCACTTGGCAATATAACTATCAAAATCTGGTTTTATGCTTTTTGCTCCCAAATTTTCCATAAGTAAAATAATCACACTAATAAATTTATTTTGTCTTAATTTTCCTGTTTTTCTTGACATAATTTTATGTTTTAGGTTAATAATTATTCTTATTTATAGTACGAAACAAATAGAATTGTTTGCGTAAAAAGGGAGAACTAGCTCCCATATACTATTATAAGAAGTACTGTATGTTTTTAACTTTGTTTTTCATTTGTTTTTCGTAAATTGTTCCGCTTGCCATATATTGTTTTGCTTCATTTTCAAGTATAGCTATTAATATACTTTTAGGTAAAATCATTGGTGCGTTTTCTTTATCCCACCCATCAATATCAATACAATCTAAGTTCAATACTCTATCTATATCTTTCAATGCTTTTTTATGAGATTCAATAAGCATACTTTTTACTAATTTCTTGATTTCTTGTTTTTTACCTTTCATAATATATTTTTTAAATTTAAAGGGAGAACTAACTCCCGCAATTTATAGTACGAAATAAATAGAATTGTTTGCGTAAAAATTATTAAAAGGGAGAGTTATCTCCCTGCTTTTACTATTTAATAGTTTTGCTTAACTCTAATAATTCTTCGCACTTTTCGTTAAATTCACTACAACCATCATACAGATAACAATTAGTACTTATTGACGAAAATATATAATCATCCTCAACTGTAAGTAATAGTTCTAAATCTTCTCTCATTAGAATTTTATCATTCCCACGAGCTTCATCAATCCATCCAATTAACGTATCAACAAAATCCTCTCTGTCTATAATTTCATACTCAAACAATTCCTCACCACGAATTTTTTCATTTATTGCAATTCCATTAATTGCACCCTCGGATAGTGTATATGTAATCACCTCTAATATATCTTGTGGCACGTGGTCTATTAAACCATTTGTGTACTCAATACAAACAAGTTCTTCATCATCTGTTGGTACACTGCGAACTATTGCTGTGGGACTTGTATCTGAATTCTCATTAACCTCGTCATTCAAATATCGTTCAGCAACATTAACTTTTAAACCCTCTACTAATTCTGTTGTAAATGGTTTAGATGTTGTCTCCCTAATATATGTTGCTAATAACCCAAATTGTGAGTTTGCAAAATCTTTTGCATATTCAAGAGTTACTTCTTTACCCATTATTTTTGATACTGTTTCTTGTAAGTTCATAATATATTTTTTAAGTTTAAAGGGAGAACTAACTCCCGCAATTTATAGTACGAAATAAATAGAATTGTTTGCGTAACTTTAAAATTCTTTTATATATTCTCCATTTAATTTTTCCCATTTTACAGTTAGTAATGTTAGGGGGAGGTTACTTTTTTCTAAAAAGATTTTAAATTTTGTAAACTCTTCATCAACAATATTTTTTTCTCCTTTAAAAACTGTTTCCATTGGGTGAAAATAAATATCTAAGTTATCAGATTTATGATTATAAACCCCAAAATTAGTCTTTTTTATTTCAAGTCTACCCTTAGCAAATTCTTCTACAACTGTATCAAATATTTCACTCACCGAAAATGATATTCCTTTGCCCCAAAAATAAAAAGGGAGACTTAAATCTCCCTATTTTTAGTCTAAGATATTTATATAAACATTGCTATCTAATTTTAAAACTAAATATCGTGCCCTATCGAATTTCTGTATTGCTCCCCCTATACTTTTGATAGTTGGATATTTTACTTGAATTAAGTCAAGTTTTTGTTCATTGATAAGAGGTTCTAACTCTAATACAAAATCAATACATTTTGCAACAATTGGACCAACTTCAAATGATTGTCTTGTGAATGAATTGCGTCTATATATTTCAATTGCATCAAAATCTTTTTTAGAAAATTCAAAAAATTGTTTCATAAATTTTCTATCTGCCTCATTTGCTTTTTCTTTGATTTTTACAATTTTCTCAACCTTAGAAGAGTAATTTTTAAATCTGTTAGCGTGGTATTCTGCAACATTTTTAGAGAATTTTTGAGCGTCTGATTTGTTTGCTGTTATATAGCAATTTTTTCTTTTTGCTTTTGAAATATAGCTTGCACCACCTTTAAGTTCAATAACATATTCTTTTTTAGTTGATAGATTTTTTAATCCTTCAATTAATTCCTTAACAAATTTCTTATCAAAATCAATAACCTTTTGAGGTTTTGGCTCTTTTCTACGCATATGATAATAATCTGTTTCATCATTCCAATTGCCACCAAACTTGTTTTTTTGTTCAAAAACAAGTTTGTTAATAAATAAAGCTTTTTCAGTTTTGGCAATTAAGTCAGCACTCCCACTACTTAAACAACTGAATAACTCTTCAATTGCTAAATTATTACTCCAATAATTGCTACGTGGTACACAATTATTATCTCCACCTTTTAATTTAAAGGTTTTAAAATCTTTCGATATGCTTATCGAATTTGCTACAAAATGACTCATAGTTATATATTTTAAGTTAATATTACTTGCTTATACTAGTAGTACGAATAAAATAGAATTGTTTGCGTAAAATATAATATTATTTTTTTGGGCCACAATTTAATTACTTACCTACAATTATAATACGAACAAAATAGAATTGTTTGCGAAAAAAAATA
>Ga0075115_10000670_pt1 | contig 17056 bp, 16 predicted proteins | sample AntAceMetag02UKH_FD_69785 | JGI IMG/M metagenome (GOLD analysis project Ga0075115, IMG submission 69785) | Saline lake microbial communities from Ace Lake, Antarctica - Antarctic Ace Lake Metagenome 02UKH | ecosystem: Environmental > Aquatic > Non-marine Saline and Alkaline > Saline | place... | reverse complement strand
TGCTACTTCTAGAAGTAAATAAAAGGATCGTGCATAGCTTACTATAAACCGGCGTATCTAGTCAAGTAATATTCTCAAATAGATCCTGGCCCGTGCCGGGTATCCGTTGATGTCTTATACAGATAGTCCTCGCCGGCTACATGGTCTATATACAGTATACCGTTCAGATGGTCAAGCTCGTGTTCCAGGGCTTCAGCCATAAGGTCGCTGGCCTTGATTCTTATGGCTTTACCCCGCCTGTCCAGGCCCTTTACCGTAACGGAAACGGAGCGTTTTATCTCCCCGGCGTAGCCGGGCACGCTGAGACAGGCTTCCATAAGCTCCCGCTCGCCACCGCGTTTCACCATCTCTGGATTGATAATAGCGATAGGCGCTTCCTCCGGCATCTGGATTACGACGACACGCAGCGATACGCCCACTTGGGGTGCCGCCAGCCCGACACCGTTGGCCGCATGCATGGTCTCCACCATATCATCGATTAATTTCTGAATGGAACCACCAATGGTAGTGACCCTTTTGGCCTTTTGCCTCAGGACCGGGTCCGGCAGCGTGCGTACGGATAAAACAGCCATAATAGAAATCCTTTCCCGAGAAATCATTATTCACACAGAGTTAACCACCGGTAAAATGATATATCATTTTACGGCTTTTGTCCCGGTTGCCTTCTTATAAAAATCTCCATGGTCTTCACACTCTCTGCTCCCTTAAGCGCAGAAACCAGGGCCAGCATAACGCTGGTGACAACCTGCCTGGGGAAAGTGCTTAAAGCGAGCGGCGCACCGTTCACATAGAGCGATACCCCCTCAATTTGAGGCTGTATAAAGCCCCGTTCCAGAAAGTCAGCGAGCCCTTTAACGTCATCCAGCGAAAACTGCCTTATATCGGCGTCAAGCGCCTCGTCCGTGACAATGCCGATAAGTTTCTTGATATCCTTTAGCGGCGGGCCGACCTGTTTACGGTGCACCTCCAGTTTGGGGGCACTATCCCCTTTAAAACCCTCGGTAAGAATAATGTCATAGTCTTCACCGAACAGGCGCGCGAGCTCGCTGAGGCGGCTGTCACCGCCCACCCGTTTGACGAACACTACCCTGTCTGCAGAGCTAACTGCCGTAGCTTCACTGCCGGCCTCGATATGGCGGGAGCTATCCTTCCCCGCATCCTCCGGAGTAATCCCCTCCGGGGCGTGTTTGACAGTAGCTACCCGGTAGCCCCTTGAGCGCAGTTCTTTTATCAGCTTCTCAATAAGAGTCGTCTTACCTGACTTTGACCTGCCAACTATAGAAACTATGGGCGGCATCGTCCTGCCCTCCTCTGTTTATGTTTATATGCCATGACAATAACAGTATACCACTTCCCCGCTTCAGTCTCACCCCGTAATGCCGCCGGTGGCTAGGCAACCAGGGTTTCGCCAATTAGCTGCCACATGCTGGTAATTGTCAGTGAAATTCTACCCGTAGCGTATTCCACGACCGGCAGTCCCTTCCCCAGCGCCCCGCTAAAGGCCGTGTCAAACGGGATCCGGGCGGCTATTTTTAACCCCTGACTATAGCAGTAGTCTTCAATCTGCCGGTTATTATCAGCGTTCAGGTCGTACTTGTTGAGGCAGACCATAACCGGGACTCGGGACTCACAGCAGAGAGCCAGGACTCTCTTGAGATATTCCAGCGCAGCCAGTGACGGCTCAGCGACGATAAGGGCCAGGCTGGCACCGGATAAAGAAGCCCCAACCGGTGCGCCGGTACCCCGGGGACCGTCACTGATAATATATTCAAGCCCCTGTTCCTCAGCTATTTGACGAGCCTTTTGCCGTACCAACGCTACCAGCTGTCCGGAGTTCTCCCGCGCCACCCCCAGCCTGGCATGTACCAGAGCCCCGTATCCGGTCTCAGAAATAAACCATCTACCGGACAGGTTATCCTTCATGGAAATAGCCTCTACCGGACAAATATGTGCGCAAAACCCGCAACCTTCGCAGGCAAGAGTGACCACGCTAAAATGGCTGATAGCGTTAAAACGGCAGTTCTTCTGGCATAGCCCGCAGCGAATACATAGACCGCTATCGATAAAGGCGAACTGCCCGCTCCAGAAATAGTCCTCCTTCTTGACCGTGTGTTTCAGGAGCAGATACAGACCGGCATTATCTACGTCACAGTCAGCCAGCACCTTGCCCTGAGCCGTAGCCGCCAGCGAGGCAACGATACTCGTCTTGCCAGTCCCCCCCTTGCCACTAAGGACGACGACCTCTTTCATGCGCCTCCCCGGCCTCTAATATAGATTCTGGTTACGGGCATATCGCTGTCAACATAGCAAACGGTACAGCCGCCACAGTCTTTAACCGGAACCTCCTCCAGGTGAATATCTACCTCCAGCTCACGGCACATCTCCAGGATACGGTCAACGTCGGCGCCCGATGTCGTGGCTACGAGCTTCCAGCCGGCCTTTGCCAGCGCCTCCGGGGTATTACCGGTGCCCGTCAACCGATACCTCCTTTATCCGGCCAAAAAGCCGGCTGAAATGAGGCTGCCACTGCGGCAGACCCACAACCAGCGGGCTGCCTCTGGAGCAGGTGCGGGCTATTTCTATATCCAGCGGTATGGTGAGCAGAACCGGGATTTTCTCTTTTGCGCAGCAGGCCACCACCTGGCCATCGCCGGCGTTACTGCGATTAATTACCACTCCGCAGGGAATACCCAGCTCCCGTATAACCGGCACTGCCGTGAGCAGGCTATCCAGCCCGAACGGACCGGGCTCGGTTACCAGTAGACAGAAATCACTGCCCTCGATTGCCTTAACCACCAGGCAGGACATTCCCGGCGCGGCATCTATAATAACAACCCCGTTCCGGCTGCCACACTCCCTGACCCGTCGCACCACCGAAGCCGCCCCGGGTTTCCCAGCATGCAGCTCACCCTGTACGAAACTCATGCCCGCCTCACCGCCAGACGCTACAATGCCTATCTCCCGCTCCTTTTCCATGATAGCCTCTTCCGGGCAGTAATAGCTGCAGCAGCCACAACCATGGCACAGGGCAGGAGATATGACTGCTTTTTTATCAACGGTAGTGATAGCATTATAGGCACACAAACCGACGCACAGACCACAGCCATTACATATCGCCTCGTCCACGGCCGCTACCGGCATTATAACCGGCTCCCGGCGGGTAACAGCCATCCTCAGGAATGTATTATCATCGGGGGCTTCTACGTCACAGTCCAGAAGACACACGTCAACCGTTCCCGCGAGGGACAGGGCAAGACTGGTAGCCACCAGCGTTTTCCCGGTGCCGCTTTTACCCCCGGCCACGGATACTATCATATTTCGCTCCCCTTATCCGGCTCAGCTAAATACAATCCGCGCTGTCTGATGTAACCGGCCACCGGCCCGGGAACCAGGTCACCAATGGATAGCCCGTGCGCTACCCTGCTTCTGATATCGGTAGCGCTGATATCTATCTCCGGCTCATCCAGCAGCACCACCCTATCGGATATACCGGGAACCGCCAGGTCAAGTAACTTGAGGTCGGGGCGCCGGCACCCCGGCCGGGGGACAGCTACCAGTGAGCAGAGAGTAATAAGCCGTTCTGGCTCGTGCCACCCGGGTAACTCCAGAAGGCTATCCCAGCCCAGTATGAAGAAAAGACTATCGGTCATTCCCGACCGCAGCTTAAGCTCAGCCATGGTATCAACGGCATACGTCGGCCCGGGCCGCTCAAGCTCCATGGTGGACAGCTCAAAGTAAGACCGGCCGGTAATAGCGATCTCTACCATGCCGGCGCGGTGCACGGCAGAAGAAACAGGCTTTTTAAGCCACGGCCTTCCCGCTGGCACGAAAATCACGCGGTCCAGATGCAAACGGCTTCTTACCGCCTCGGCCACCGCCAGATGCCCGTTATGAACCGGGTCAAAAGTGCCGCCCAGGACCCCGGTGTTCATCTACTGCCACTCCCACTCAAAATCACCCAGGCGAACTCTGTCCCCGGGCTTAATACCGGCCCGGTGCAGTGCCTTATCTATACCGAAGCGGGGGAACTGCTTCTTCAAATAGCCAAGTATCTCGTTCTGGCTTACATTGGTACCAGCCATAATCCGTTCCAGCTCCGGGGCCGCTATGACAAAGGCGTCGCCCTCTCTGTATACCCGGGCCTTACCGACCCTGGGCTGCGGACGGAACACACGCAGCGGGGCTTCGTCCCCGGTTTTTTCCGCATCCTTCTCCGCCTGGAGCATATGCCAGACCTCGTCTATAAGCCCGGCTACGCCCTCACCAGTCACCGCGGAAATAAACACCGGCCTGACGCCGGCGGCCGCCAGTGCGTCCTTCATTTCACCTATGCTGGGTCTGACGCCAGGCAAATCGATTTTATTTACCGCCACGAGCTGCGGCTTACCGGATAAAGCCGGATCGTAAAGACTCAGTTCTTTATTTACCTGCTTCATATCTTCAGTCAGAGATGCCGAGGTCCCGTCAAGCACGTGTATCAGCACCCGGGTCCGCGCCACGTGGCGCAGAAACTCATGCCCCAGGCCGCGCCCGAGGTGGGCCTCTTCGACAAGGCCGGGAATCTCGGCTATTATAAAAGCTGCCGTTTCTGATTCAACAACGCCCAGTGCCGGTTCAAGAGTAGTGAACGGGTAGCTGGCTATCTTGGGCCTGGCTTGCGAGACCGCGGCAAGCAAAGTGGACTTGCCCACATTGGGATAGCCGACGATGCCAACATCGGCAATGAGTCTCATCTCCAGGTATACGGCAACCTCTTCCCCAAGTTCCCCCTTCTGCGCTAGGCGCGGTGCCTGGTTGGTAGAGGTAACAAAACGGGTGTTGCCCCAGCCCCCCTTACCACCTCTGGCAATCGCTATCTCCTGTCCGCTCCGGCTCAAATCGGCGATGAATACACGCTCATCCGCCGACGCGTCCTGCCAGACTACGGTTCCCACCGGAACCGCCAGCACCAGGTCACCGCCCTTTTTACCGTGCTTGCCCTGGCCACGACCGCTATCACCCGCTGCTGCCTTATAGACCCCCTTGTTGCGGAACATACCCAGGTGGGTAACACTGGAGTCGGCTCTCAAAATCACACTACCGCCGTTACCACCGTCCCCGCCATCAGGGCCACCGAAAGGAATATACTTCTCCCGGCGAAAGCTCACCGCACCACTGCCACCGGTACCTCCCCTGGAAACTATTTCTACCCGGTCAAACATATATCACACCTTGCCCTTATAAACACTAAATCAGTACATAACCTGCAAACTAAGTATTAGTAGATTTTAATTAGTAGTATTATTAATAATATAGCATAGGATACCGGTGTGGATTTATAGCCAGCCCCATTTGTAGGTGCTATATAGTCGTCCTTTTATGAGGGCTATGGATAGAGCCTGATTCTGGAGCGAGTTTGGCACATCGGAACTCCGTTCAAGATGGGATAGCTGTTGATAAGCTGTGCGCCGGTTACGGTGTACGGTGGAAAACCGGGGTTTTACGGTGACCGGGATGTTATTTCTGTATCAGCTCGCGGATGGCTTGAATTTTCTGTTTTAAATCCGGGTTGCTCTCCATGGCACCGGTTATTTTGTCACAGGCGTGAATGACGGTGGAATGGTCCCTGTCTCCCATTTCCTTACCAATCCGGGTGAGCGGGCTCTCGGTCTCCTCCCTGATGAGATACATGGCCACCTGCCTGGCCAGGGATATGTCCCGGTCCCTTTTACGGCCTTTCAAATCGGCGGCAGTCAGCTCAAAACAGCCGGCGACTGTATCAATAATCTGGTTCGGGGTGAGCGTTAGCTGTTTTGGCTTTCTGGTGGCGATATCTTCAATTGCCTGTGTAGCCAGCTCCACGTTGGGGGCAGTACCGAATAGCTTGGCATAGGCTATGGTGCGGTTGAGCAGCCCTTCCAGCTCTCGTACATTCTGCTTGACACGCTGGGCGATAACCTCCAGCACGTCCGGGGAAATCTCGGCCCCGTTTTGTTCTGCCTTGGCCTGCAGTATCGCCAGGCGTGTTTCCAGGTCAGGCGGCTGAATATCGGCAATCAGCCCCCACTCAAAACGCGAACGCAGCCGGCTTTCCAGAAAGGGAATGGACTTGGGAGGACGGTCGCTGGTGATAGCTATTTGACGGTTGGCGTTGTGCAGCTCATTAAAAGTGTGAAAAAAGCTCTCCTCAGTCTGTTCTTTCCCGCTTATGAAGTGAATGTCATCGATTAACAGCATATCAACACCCCGGTATTTATGGTGGAAGTCTTCGGTCTTCTTGTGGCGTATGGCGTTCACAAATTCGTTGGTAAACTGCTCGGCGCTGACGAAGAGTACCTGGATATGGTTCGCCTGGGCTACGTGCCCGATGGCGTGCAGGAGGTGGGTCTTGCCCAGACCCACCCCGCCGTATATAAATAGCGGGTTGTAGGTATGTCCCGGGTTCTCGGCTACGCCCATTGCCGCCGCGTATGCCAGCCGGTTACTGTTGCCGGTGATGAATGAATCAAATGTATATTTAGGGTTAAAAGCCGGTGTAGTGGCCTTTACTATGGGTACGGTGTCCTCATAGCTGGCTGGTGCCGCATAGCCGTTACCCATGTTCAACTCACCGTTAGCTACCTGGAAGGTAACCCGGGTATCATGCTTCATGAGACTTATCAGCGTTCTTTCAATGAGAGAGCGCTGGTTTCTATCCAGGTATTCGGCAATAAAGGCGTTGGGAACGCCAACTACGAACAGCCCGTCCCGGTAATCCAGGCCGATTGTTTTTTGTAACCAGGTACGGTAGTTGGTTTTATTAACTTGTATTTGCAGCTCACCCAGTGCTGCTTCCCAGATTTCATGTGCTGTCCGAACTCTCATAAAAGAAATATCCCTCGTAATTAAACCACGCTGATACTTTAGGGTGGTATTTTCTACCCCGACCTGACTGGTTGACAGTTACTAATAGATGTTTATGGTAATTGAGGAAGGTATTTTAAAAAGCAATTTCTAGAATAATACCGGCAGGGATTTCTGGCAAGGCTTTACATTCTGGTTGCTGGTGGTTTTCAGGCCTTTCATCCCCTTGATAAGTCTGTCTGGCTTCCTTTTTTGGGCAATATCAGAACTGCCAGCTATAACCAGATAGCGACCAGTTCTTAAATATTGACTCGTAGACTGCCGTCAGCTATTTACCCCTTATTTCGTCAGCAAGCACATATGTGGTCGGATAGTATATTAGCCGGCATGTTGTCTGCTGGCAATAATGTCCCTTTTGTTGTCCGGTGGCGAATGTAAATCTTACTAAATAACCATCATACCGTCACCGGATTAGCCAGTAGTTACATTACCTTTGTTCGGGGCCTTCGCACAAAGGTAATAAGCTTGTTTTACCAATTTGTCTGGTGTTAAAATTGGCCGGGAGGAAGAGTAAAGTGCGCATTGTATATATGGGTACCCCGGAGTTCGCTGTTCCGCCTCTGGTCAAGCTGGTGCAAAATCAGTACGAGGTAGTTGCCGTCTATACCCGGCCGGATAAACCGGCCGGCAGGGGCCGGGTGCTACTTCCGCCTCCCCAAAAGAGAGAGGCGGATAGACTGGGTCTGCCGGTAGTCCAGCCAGACAGTCTCAAGGATAGCGCTGCCCTGGCACAGCTCGCCGGATTCCGTCCGGATGTCATAGTGGTGGCTGCCTATGGCAAGATTCTACCTGAGAGCGTACTTAAGTTACCGCCTTACGGTTGTATTAATATTCATCCCTCGTTATTGCCGGCACACCGCGGGGCGTCACCTGTGGCCGCGGCTATCCTGGCCGGCGACGTTTTCACCGGGGTGAGTATTATGCTGATGGACGCGGGGCTGGATTCCGGCCCGGTGCTCGTCCGGGCACAGGTGCCTATCTCGGATACGGATACTACCGGCTCTCTTACTGCCAAGCTGTCGGTTATCGCTTCGTACCTGCTTCAGGACGTGCTGATGCGCTGGTCAAGAGGCGAGATGGTGCCTCGTCCTCAGGATGAAGCCGAGTCGACCTACTCAGGGCCGATTTTGAAATCGGCCGGAGATATCGATTGGCGTCTGCCGGCCGTGGACATATGGAGACGGGTACGCGCTTTTCAGCCGTGGCCGGGGAGTTATACCAACTGGGGGGAGAGGCAGCTTAAGATTATTGAAGCCGTACCGCTGGACAATGAAGATAACTTTATTACGGGTGAGGTAGTCGAGTTGTCTCCGGACGCTTATACCGGGGCCTCCCGGTTTGGCGTAAAGACGGGGGACGGTATCCTGGCGGTGCTGAATGTACAGCTCGCGGGTAAGAAAGCAATTTCTGCCGCCGAGTTTTTGCGCGGGCAGCGGCAGTTTATCGGCACGGTATTAACTTAGAGCCAGTCTGGAGCGGAAGACGAAATTCAAACTCGCGACATCCTCCTTGCCAAGGAGGATGTCTACCGCTGATCTGCTTCCACTAGCTTCTAAAAATGGTGCCGGGGAGGAGATTTGAACTCCTACGAGCTCTCGCTCACTAGCCCCTCAAGCTAGCGCGTCTACCTGCTTCCGCCACCCCGGCGTGTATTCTGGCAGGAGTGGAGGGACTCGAACCCCCGACCGGCGGTTTTGGAGACCGCTGCTCTCCCAAACTGAGCTACACTCCTTCGCTACTTATATTACCACAGTTTGACACAAAAATTAACCACCGGTTGGCCAGATATGGCAGGTGAAAGTGCCTTATTATTCTACAATCAGCTCGACGAACCTGTTTTTTCTGAGGTCCATGAGACCGTGCTCGTAGATTCTCAGGAAGGGTATGGCTTCCGAAGCCATATGGGTGAGGCTGAGACATATATTGGGAGGACACAGCCAATGCCGGCTACGTTTGCTGCGAATGGTGCAGCCTGTCAGTAATGGTTTCCATCGGCAGCGGGGACAGTATGCCGCCTATCGGTAGTGCTATCTCGTCCCGTATTTTGCCGTCGGCGCACACCACTATACCCCCGTGCAGTTCGCTCACGCGGTTTACCGCCTGTGCCATATCCGCCTCGCTGGCAGTCTCCTGGCGTTTACTGACTTCTGGCATGTTGGTCTCCCCTTTTCACATGTTGCGGTGTATACGGCCAGTCTTTGGCAGGCTGGTATTCGCTGCTATCGGGATTTTAGCATGCTCGCTCACGTAAGCCAAACAGGCCGCAAAATTTTTGCCTTGCAGCCACGCGGGTGCTATTATAGACCACAGTCTTTAAACAGGTTAAACCCCGTCAGCCGGACGCCTATGGCTGGCACGTATGGATAATCCTTAAAATTCAATGCCCCCGCCGGGGAATCCAACGGAGGTAATAGAGATGCCGCTCGGCGATGACAAACACAGGTTGATATTTAGTGAGATGGCTGGCGTCCTGGGTTCAGAATACGTGTCCGATGACGTCGCCGTCCTGGAAGCCTACAGCCGGGAATCGCAGACGCCCAGTGTCGCCACCCGCGGCCGGGCTGAGTTTGTGGTAGCCCCCGGCAGCACTGGTGATGTCCGGCAGATAGTAAAACTGGCCAATCGTTATCAGTTCCCCTTCGCAGTGCTGGGTAATGGTCTCTACTTTACCACCACGGCGGCGGTGAAGCCCTACTGGTGCCTGATTGATACCAAGAGAATGAACGGCGTGGAGATAGACGCGAAGAATATGTACGCCGTAGTCCAGCCGTATGTCAGCCTGGCCCAGGTCCAGGCGGAAGCCATGCAGCAAGGCCTTTATCTGGGCACGCCCTGCGCGGCGGAATGGTCATGTGTCGCCAATCATACCATGTTCGGCCTGCATGGCACTGCCTATCGTACGGGATATGCCTCCCGCAATGTGCTGGGCCTGGAGTGGGTTTTACCCACCGGTGATGTACTATGCACTGGCTCGCTGGCAGTTCCCGGAGTCGGCTACTGCTGGGGGGAGGGGCCGGGGCCGGATGCACGCGGCCTGCTGCGAGGGGTGCTGGGGCATTTCGGGTCGCTGGGTATCATCACCCGGGTGGCGGTTAAGCTCTACCCCTGGCCCGGCCCCCGTCTGTTCCCGACCGAAGGCGTGGCACCGCGGAAGAAAAGTGAGTTGCCCGCGGAGAGGTTCCGGTGGCACCTTTTTACCTACCCGACGCTGGAGCAGGCTATCGAAGCCATGAGAGAGATTGGTAAGTCTGAGATTGGTATAGTACTTCAGGTGATGTGCCCGTTTGTCCACAATGTTTTCTGGGCAAAGTCCCGCGCGGAATACTGGGATAGCTGGTTGGAGGGCTACTGGCAGGACCACCTGAAAAACTGCGTACAAATCTGTATTGCCGGATTTGCTTCGGCAAAGCAACTTGCCTACGAAGAGAAGGTGCTCGCAGGTATTATTCGGGAGACCGGCGGCAGTCCGGTGACTGAAGACGTGTTTCAGAGATGGGTGCCCTGTATCGCCAATAACAGTATTCGGGGTAGTCTGGGAGCGCGTATGATGCGCATGAGCGGCTACTTTCTCACCGGTCTGACATTTGACTCGCTTGACGATGTACTCCGCAGTTTCCCGGTATCCTGGGAAATACTGGACAGGCATACGCCGCCCTTTTTGGACAGTAACCGTCCTGCTTGGTCGGTGTGCTATGACCTGGGTCACTTCGCCACTGCCGAGGTTGATTTTCTCAGAGAGAAGACAGATGACGCTGACCTGGTGCTCGCACAGGCCCTGGAAGAGGCTATTATGCAGGGTGCCGAGGACGGTACGGTAGGTTTCGTTTCCGGAGCCTGGCGTACTCATGTTGTCGGGCCGGCCTTTGCCAATTTCCACCTGCTGCTTGCTGGGATAAAAGCGCGTCTTGACCCGAATAATATAGCCAACCCGACGCGGCTTATAGACATGGACAAAATGGATAGACCGTAAAGTTAAACCTGCCTGAGAAATTTTGAGGTAGATAGAGGTAGTGTCTTCAGTATTTTATCATCTGGAAGAACTTGGCGCTGTACTTAAGCGGACACCTTTCGGGCTGATTACCGATGTTGATGGCACTATCAGCCAGATTGCGCCTCAGCCCGATGCGGCTATGGTGTCTGTATCCTGTCGTGAGTCTCTTTCGGTCCTTTCCGGCAGGATAGCGCTGGTGGCGGCTGTCTCCGGGCGGCGGGCTATAGACGCGAGGGACATGGTGGGCGTCAAGGGGATGGTCTATGTCGGTAATCACGGCCTGGAGATACTGCGTGATGACTTCTCGGAAGTACGGCCGGACGTGCAGTCATATGTAGAAATAGTAAAATCCGCCATCAAGGAGCTGGCTGCTGTGCTTGATATTGAGGGTCTCTTCGTGGAGAACAAGGGGGTAACTGCCTCCATCCATTACCGCCGGTGCCCCGAGCCCTCTTTGGCACAAAGGCTTATCCTGAAGGCTATCCATACCTCTGCTCAGGCGGGCAAGCTGCGGATAACGCAGGAGAAGATGGCAATCGGCCTGCTGCCGCCGGTGGCTATGAACAAGGGAACAGCAGTTCAGGACTTAATACAAGGTTACAACTTGCGCGGGGGTATATACCTGGGGGACGACCTGACTGATGTTGATGCCTTCCGGGCGGTGCATAATGCCACCGCCGGTAGTGACTTTCGCGGTTTAGCAGTGGGGGTGACGGGGCCAGAAACACCGGAGGAGCTGCTACGGGAAGCTGACTATACGCTGAAAGGTCTAAGCGATGTAGAACGCTTTCTGGAGTGGGTAGCTAAGAGCGCTGCTCTATTAAGCTGACCGAGTCTCCCAGGAGCTCAAAAAGCCAGTTGGTCAGGTCTGCTGCTTCTATTGACTGCTTAAGTGCGGTTGCACGCTGCCGGCGCTCTGCTGTCGGCATGGTTAACGCTCTATAGAGGGCCTGGGTTGTCCCCTCCAGGTCAGCAGGCGATACCGTCAGTGCATTTTCTCCCAGCTGTTCGCAGGCGCCGACGGCTTCTGAAAGAATGAGCACCCCGTCCCGGAAGTTAACCGTTGGTCCTTCCTTGGCCACCAGGTTCATACCGTCAAGCACGGCATTGACCAGCAGCACATCATAAAGGCACATCCCGGCGATAGCCTGCGTATAGTTGTTCTCGTAGAAAAGGTCAATAGGATACCACTCGCCCGTGCGGTATTTATTGTTTATGTCCTCTATCAGTCCGAAGACTTCCTGGCTGTATCTCTGGTATGCCTTCAGGTGTGTCCTGGTCGGCACCAGGAAAGCGAGGAATTTCAGTTTACCCACGAACTCCGGATAGCGTTCCAGCAAAGAGTCAAAAGCCCGGAAGCCGCGGACAATGTTCTTGCTTGGCTCAAGTCTGTCCACGCGGACTATGGTCTGTTCACCCTGGTAGCCCTTGAGTTTCTCCAGGTACTGCTGTAGCGCCGGGGTAGAGGTCATGCTGTTAAGGGCTGCCGTGTCCACGGATATCGGGTAGGCCCTGACGAGGACGGTATGGCCATTAATTTGAACGGTCTGCTGCTCGAAATTAATCCTGGCCTCGCTGATAAAGGACCGGCAGCAATCACAGAAATTGCGGACATCTCTCATGGTCTGCAGTCCCACTATATCACTGGTGCACAAGCTGCGCAGAATGGGTTCCCGCATAGACTTGGGCAGCAGCTGCCAGTAGATGGTAGACGGCCAGGGTATGTGAATAAAGGACTGGATTACCTGGTCCGGAAGCTGCTCGCGGATATAGCTTGAAGCCATGTACAGGTGATAGTCATTTAACAGGACGAGGGGGGAGGACTGGCACAGTGCCACCGTATCAACAACTGCCTGGGCAAACGCCCTGTTGACCGGCAGGTAACCGTTCTCCCAGGCATCATAGATGACATGGTCAATGTTGGGAGCGCGGGACGAGTCCCACATGTAATGCTGCAGGAACCACAGCAGGGGGTTGCAGAACACATTGTAGAACTTGTGATACACCCTTCTGGGACTGGTAACAAAACGGAGATAGAGCTTCTCCCCGGTAGACGGCAGTTTTATCCGCCCTCCCTCCGTGTTACGGGCTACTTCTCTGTCTCCTTCGCCCATGGCGCTCGCAATCCAGTCCATCTCTACATACTGGCTTAAGTTGGTGAGAGCGGTAACTACCCCGCCGCTGCCGCGGCGGGACTGGAGCGTACCGTCGTCGTCGCGGTAATACTCAACCGGTGCCCGGTTACTGGCCAGTATTAGCCGCCGCAGGGACAGCCGTTTATTGCATAGTTCCAGCAATCGGTCGCGGTTAATGTTCTCGCTCGTTAACATTTACTTTTCCTGGTGTTTGACCTTAACGTTTGAACGGAGTGGTTTTTTCGGGGTTTAATGGAGATTGGAACAGTAGTCTAGCACCAAACCGCCAGGGTGTCAATCATATTTTTACGGGCCAAGCTCGGCAATCAGTATATTCAGGGCAAGCTCCGCATCGAGCTTACCGGTTTTTATGGTCAGGTCAGTGGCGAGTAACTTATCGTACACCCTTTTTATCCGGGGCAGTGAGTTGCGGTTTGCCTGCTCTAGGGTACGGCGCAGGGCGAACTCCGATGGTAAACCCAGCCGGCGTTGAATCTCCGGTCCTGGTTTACCCTGCTTTTTTAGCTCTCCCGCCTGTATTATCAGGCGAAGCTGGCGTGACAGCATGAACAGCGGGTATGTCGGGCTGGCCCCCTGCTGTAACAGTCTCTGCAGCAGTCCGGCGGCTCTACCGGGCCTCGCCTCAAGTATGGCATCAACGATGGCGAAAATATTCGCCTCCTGGGCATAGCCTACGGTGAGCCTGACCCCCGTTTCTTCAATACGCCGACTGCCGTTGAGGAGCACCAGCTTGTTTATTTCACTGGACATAATCCACAAATTGTTGCCGATGAGTGCGGCGAGCAGGTCTACCGCTTGGGGAGATATGGTGCCGCCCTCTGCGGAGACACGCTGCTGAATCCACGGCCTGAGCTCTCTACCTTTAAGCAGCGGAAAATGTTTAATCTGCGCGGCCGCGGACAGCTCTTTTAGCAGCGGGTTGTTAGTGGTTATTTTCTCGTCCACCAACACCACTTCGGTGCTATCCGGCAGGTTAGCAAGGTTCTTTGCCAGTGTATCCAGCTCGTTTTCACGTTCAACCGCTGGTTTTTTCTTCTTATTGCCCCGTGACTTGCCTTTTGCTTCAAAACGCTCAAGTAGTCCATTGACGATGACCAGACGTTTTTCTGAAAGGAACGGTACCGTTTCGCAGACGGTATTTAGCTGGGCGGAAGAGACCTGCTCGCCATCCAGTACGGTGGTATTGGCCGATAGCAGATCCGGAGTAGCCGCCCCTTGCTTTATCTGTTTTAGCCATTGCTGAAGCGAGTAATCGTCTTCCCCGTGAAGGATATACAGCATATTACACTCCTGCTTGCGCTCTCATTTTATCATACTGAGTACCAAAACATCTGTCGCTCGCGGGTTGATTGAAGAATGGCAGTGTAGAGAGTAGAATGAAATTAATTGGTAACTGGCTTGCCCGGCGCTGGCATTGGTGCAGAGGAGAATGGAAATGTCTGAACATCAGGACGAACCCAAGAAACTGGCTGCTATTGCCACTGACATGGGACTGGATGCGGATTTGAGAGTCAAAGCCATAGAGCTACTGGGCAGACTCAGCACGAGGGAAGCGCTCCTGGTACTGCTCGACCTGGCTGCCAACGAGAAACTGGTCCGCGAGCAAAGAGATCTGGCCCTCAAGTATGCCAGAGGCATAATAAAATCGGGCAAATAGCGTAGTCCGGGCACTACCGCTGCCAGCGTCGCTGTGGCTTAAGATCGGAGAAAGGGCAGGTAAGCTCTATCGTGAGCGTTGACATTGGCATTATCGGCTTAGCCGGGAGCGGCAAGACCACCATCTTCAACGCGCTTACCGGGAGCAAGGTAGCTACCGAAGATGCCACTCCCAGTTTGGGGGTGGCTAAAGTCCCCGAGCCCAGGCTCCAGGTGCTCGCCGATATGCTGCATCCCAAAAAGGTAGTGTACACCGAGGCCAAATATATAGATATCGGCGCTTCGGTTAAAGGTATGGCGGAAGAGCGGGGTATAGGGGGGAAGCTCTTAAGCGAGCTAAGCCAGGTAAGTGCCCTTATTAATGTCGTCCGCACCTTCATTGACGACAGCGTGCCCCATATTCACGGGACACTTGACGTGGAACGTGATATAGCCGCTATCAACATAGAGCTTGCTTTTTCTGACCTGGTTATTATGGAACGGCGGCTGGAAAGAATAGCTGTTTCCTTGAAGGGGGCTACCGCTGCCGAGAGGCAGGGGCTGCTCAGGGAGCAGGAACTGCTGGCCAGGATTAAGGTTAACCTGGAAAAAGAAATCCCCGTGCTGGAGCAGGGGCTCAGCGACGAAGAGTATAAAATGATTGCCAACTATCAGTTTCTCAGTGCCAAGCCGTTACTGATAGTGGTAAATGCAGGGGAAGAACAGATACCCGAACTTGACGTCCTGGAGGCTGGTTTAAACTCCCGTTACCGGAGGACGAACTGCCGTCTTATCGCTCTCTGCGGTAAGCTTGAGCAGGAGCTTACACAGCTGGAAGGCAGCGACGCTGAAATTTTCCGTGCCGAGATGGGTCTCAGGGAATCCGGGCTGGATAGGATCATCCGGGCTTCGTATGAGCTACTGGGGCTCATTACGTTTTTTACCATAGCGTCCAACGAACTTAAAGCCTGGCCGTTGACACGCGGAACCAGTGCCGTCCGGGCGGCAGGTAAAATCCACTCCGACATGGAAAGGGGCTTCATTCGCGCCGAGGTCGTAAGTTTCAACGACCTTATTCAGTGCGGGGGTATCGCTGAAGCCCGGAAGAAAGGCCTCCTGCGGCTGGAAGGCAAGAACTACACCGTTCAGGATGGAGACGTCATCACCTTCCTGTTTAACGTCTGAGGTAATTGCTATTCCTTGACCTCCAGTTCGAATGCCTGGTGTAGAGCGCGCACAGCGTCCTTAACCCTGTCCTCATCAATAATACAGGTAATTCTTATCTCCGAGGTGGTTATCAGCTGTATATTTATTCCCTTCTCGTAGAGTACCCCGAACATCTTGGCGGCATAACCGGGGGTATTCAGCATCCCGGCGCCGATGACGCTTACCTTGCCCAGGTGATAATCACTGGCGCATTCCCGTGCCCCGATAGAGTCGGCTATGGGCATGATTACCTCCATGGCCTTGGCCAGGTCCCCCCTGGTCACGGTAAAGGTAAGGTCTGTTATGTTATTGATACTCGCGTTCTGCACGATGGTATCTACGCTGATACCCGATTTAGCCAGTGGCTCAAACAGGAGCGTCGCTATACCTGGACGGTCGGGTACCCCCACCACTGTTATCTTGGCTACGTCAAGGTCATAGGCTATACTTCTTGCCTTATTGCGTACCTCCATGGCTACCCCCCCGTGAATTAATGTACCGGGACTATCAGAAAAGCTGGAAGCTACCAGTATCGGGATATTGAACAGTCCGCCCAACTCGACAGCGCGGTGGTGCATCACCTTGGCTCCGTATGTGGCCAGTTCCAGCATCTCTTCATAGCCTATCTCGGTCAGGCGGTAAGCCTCGGGAACCAGGCGCGGGTCGGCGCTGTAGATACCTTCCCCGTCGGTATATATCTGGCATACCTCGGCTCCCAGGCTGGCTGCCAGCGCCACGGCGGTGGTATCGGAGCCGCCGCGTCCCAGAGTGGTAATATCCATCTCGTCGGTTATACCCTGAAAGCCGGCCACGATGACGATGTTACCCTTATCCAGCTCGCCAATCACCCTCTTGGGGTCAACCTGCATAATCCTGGCCTTGCTGTGGGTAGCATCTGTTCTTATGCCCGCCTGGGCGCCGCTCAAGCTTATGGCGCGGTATCCCATATCCCGGAGCGTCATGGCGAGCAGGGTGCTGGACACAATCTCGCCGGTGGATAGAAGTACATCAAGCTCCCGCTCGCTGGGGTGGCTGGACAGCTGGTAAGCGAGCTTAATCAGCTCATCGGTGGTATCTCCCATGGCTGAGACCACTACCACCACCTGATTATCTTTGTTCCTGGCGCGCGCTATACGCTGGGCGACGTGCTTGATTCGCCCGGCATCTCCCACCGAAGAACCCCCGT